>Ga0209347_1000119_pt1 | contig 228544 bp, 233 predicted proteins | sample AutmiccommuBRH23_FD_187382 | JGI IMG/M metagenome (GOLD analysis project Ga0209347, IMG submission 187382) | Deep subsurface microbial communities from Mt. Terri, Switzerland - Autotrophic microbial communities BRH/23 (SPAdes) (version 2) | ecosystem: Environmental > Aquatic > Deep subsurface... | reverse complement strand
AAGAACTATACAAAAGGATGACTATGAAGAAGTTGCTGATTTCTCTGTCGAAACTTCGCTTACAAATAATAAATGGGACTCGAATTCTATTTCCACTAACCAAAGATCAAAAGGCGATCTATAAGGCATTTAATGTGGATGAGCCTGTGTAGGTATAATTTTTCAAGGGATTTTAGGATAACTTTGAAGAAAGCTTTAATCCTGTTGGCCCCAAGGCTTTCTACTGCCTCCATAAGTTCGGGCTCTATATTTTCCATTACGCCCACCAGGGTAGTAAGCAGTGGGAATACAGTGCACGCAATAAGTAATCCTCTTACTTTTTGTGAACTCTTCGAAATGAAATATGCCACTGGTATGCCCAAAATCGCACATACAACAGCTGCCATCAACGATATTTTCAGAGTTCTTACAAATATCCTCTGGAAATAGTCATCCATAAAAAAGTCTAAATAACGTACCAGAGTCAATGAATTACCTTCAAAGAAAGTAGGAAACGTGGTTAGCAGCAGTGGATATATAAGAAAAAATAAAATCATTGATAAACTCGGAACAAAAAGCATATAAAATAATCTTTTTTTCACCTGCAACCTCCATTTTAAAACATGCTATTCTCTACTTTTAACAGATCCGGTACTTTCTCTGACAACCAGCTTGGGGAAAAGTGTCAAGGCTTCTACACTGTTCCCATTGTCATTGATCTGTCTTAGAATCAATTCAATGACCACTTCACTCATCCTTACTATGGGATACTCTACTGTCGTTAATGAGGGAGTAATGCTTCCTGCCAGTTCAATATTATCAAAACCGAGTACTGAAACATCTTCAGGCACCTTTCTACCCGATTTATGCAAATAGTTTATTACTCCTATAGCCATCAAGTCATTGACTGCCAGTACTGCAGTAATTTCTTGATTATCTTTTAGCAGCATTTCAGCACATTCATAACCGCTTTGCATTGTATAATTGCCATAACTTATATTTCTTTCATCAACTGTTACATTATAAGTTTCAAGCGCTCTTATATATCCCATCTTTCTTTTTGTGGATATTTCCATATTCTTCGCTGCACCGATATAGGCTATGTTTTTATGGCCTAGCTTTATCAGATGCTCGGTAGCTATAAAAGCACCATAGTCGTTGTTTACACTAACAGATGTAATTTTATCATTCTTGATTTCCCTATCCAGAACAACTACAGGAATACCTTTATCCTGGGCAATATGTGCTATTTCCAGACTCCTGTATGAAGAAGCATAAATCAGTCCGTTTACCCTGTTATTCAATAAATCGACTAGAACTTCGTCCTTGTTCTCTTCAATACACTTAATATTGATGAGCAACAAATTATAGTTGAAAGAATTGGCGACACTACTTAAATGATTGGCCATTTTCCCATAGAAAGGATTTTCTATGTTCGGGACAATAAGTCCGAATGTTGTTGTTGCTTTTGCTCCGCCACTTCTTTCAAGAGGCTTATATCCAAGGGTCTTAATAGTTTCTTCTATTCTCTTTCTTGTTTCCAGTTTTACATATCCGCTATTATTTATAGCCCTTGAAACTGTAGTTATTGATGTATTAGACAGCCTGGCAACTTCTTTTATATTAATCATAAATCTCCTTTATGAAAGTATTTTCATATTGTATTCTGTATTGGAACTTGATATACAACCATTTATGCTTCATTCTAACATGAAAACATTTTCACATCTATACCAAATTTAAATATTTTATAATTTATCACATGACAAGTATACTTGTTCAATAAACAAAATTGATTTTCTAACAGAGAAAAACCCCTTTTGAATTGTGTTACTGCCTCTCGACACTTTCATCCTAACACTCTTCAAAAGGAGTTTCCCGGAAACTCAGTATATTCTTTTTTATAGCATTAAGGTATGCTTGCGTCAACATCTAAATCCTTGTACTTTGTTACAACATCAATCGGTAAATCCTTTAAAGTTGCTGGCCTTCCCAAAAAATAACCTTGTCCAAAATCAATCTTCAAATCGCCCAAGATTCTCCATATTTCCTCGTTCTCAACGTATTCTGCGATAGTGGCTTTACTGAGGGCATGGGCGACGGCGTTGATCGCTTGAACCAATGCCTTGTTAATCGGATCAACATCGAGATTTCGAATAAAGGAGCCATCAATTTTGAGATAATCAACCGGAAGCCTTTGGAGATGAGTAAACGTAAGAAAACCTACTCCAAAGTCATCTAGGGCGAACTTGCACCCAGTCAATTTCAACCTTCGAATCCAGTGCTCCGCTTGATCTAAATCCTTAATAGCTGCAGTTTCCGTAATTTCAAATCCGATTCGTGAAGGCAACACAGAACTCTCTGTGATTCTTAATTCAATAAATTTTAGCAGCTCTTCATCAGCAAAACTAGAAGCCGATAGATTCACAAAGAGAGATAGCTCCGTATGTTTAGTTAAAAATTCAATGGCCGAATTGACGACCCATCGATCAATTTGGGACATTAAGCCAAAACGTTCAGCAATCGGTAAAAACTCATTTGGAAAAATAAGATCTCCCTGTTGATCAAGCATTCTGAGTAAAGCCTCATAATGAACAATACTCCCGTCCATCTTAACAACGGGTTGAAAGTATAAGGTGAATCGATCTTCTTTCAAAGCATTGTTGATTAGAAGGATCGTTCGGTTTGACTTCAATAATCTTGCGCTATCGTAACTGGACTGAATCGAACTAATTCTATTTTTACCCTCTTCCTTGGCAGTGTATAAAGCTACATCCGCGTAAGAAAAAAGTGTCTGAGTATCTAGTGTCCCATCGATTATCATGATCCCGATACTCGCTGTCAATTTAATAGTTACCTGATGACCTTCCACTTTGAAGTCTTCCATCCGCAAGGCTTGTAGTAATTGGTTAGCGACGGAACTTGCCTTCTCTAAGCTAGTGTCCTTCAATACAACAGCAAATTCATCTCCACCAAGCCTAGCCAAAAAAGCAGTATCGCCCAAATGCATATCTAACTGTTTAATAACACTAAGCAGTATTTGATCTCCACTTGCGTGTCCAAAGGAGTCGTTAACTACTTTGAAATTATCAAGGTCAATAAATAAAAGAGCACTTTCCATGCGTTTACCAGTATTACTGAGCATTAGCTTATTGAGATATTCCTCTAAGTAATAGCGATTAGGGATATCCGTCAGAAAATCATGAGTAGCCAAGTAATGAAGTTGTTTGATTTCTTTGTTCCTTTGGGAGAGATGCTCCTTTTCACGGACTAACTCTTTCCGATTATAGTCTATGCAATTGCTTATGTGATTTGTCCCTTGCAAAACTGATTTAGCGAACTCCTGGCAATTGCCGAATCCACAGGCATAACAATTGACATTGCGAGATGCTTCTGTCGTTTTATGCAACTGTGTAAAAATCTGCTCAAGGTCAGAAATCTCATGATTACCAAGGACTCCAGACTTATCTTCATATAGCCTGCCAAAATCACTCAGACGGAGGTCCTTATAGAATAACTCATACTCCGAAAGAATCCCTGAACCTTGATTCCTTTTATGATACGTTTGAATTTTTTCCTTTATTAGTGCATTCATTTTATCATCAATATCATCAACACTGATTTTTCCACAGGTTCCAGTGCCGTTGTTACACCCACTCTGGCAGTTCAAAATGTCCACAATCAGCGGTAGTGGTTGATGCTCAATCATTCGTTTGGAGTATTCGTCTAGATATTTATAAACACGCTCTGGTCCTTCTATCTGTCTAATCCACGCATCAGGTGTGCGCAATTCTACGTTTTCTCTTAGTCCACCCGGACGACTGAAAGCAAGCCCAATCCCACAACCAACTTCATCGTAATCAGCTTCTTGATACTTATATAGATCGATATGGTTATTTATTAAATAATTCTTAATTTTTTTATACGTAACATTATATTCGATGAGCCCATCTGCATTTTTTTCACTAATCTCATCTATTTTACCGATACATGGGGATAAAAACGCAATTTGATCATGAACGTTTAGGTATTTTCTCAGATAGATAGCTGTGCACATCATTGGACTATGGATCGGCGCTAAATTTTTAATTAACTCCGGGCGATACTTCTGAATGTAGTTGACAATTACCGGACAAGGTTGAGCAATGATCGAATCTAATTTCTGCTCTTCAATGGCTTTCAAATAAGCCCAGGTTGTAATATCCGCTCCAAGGGACACATCATAAATCCGCGTTACTTCTAACGATTTAAGATAGCCGAATAATCGTTTATACTGAGGAACGTTAAATCGAATGGACGGAGCAACTATGACCGAAATTTTATGCCCCCGCTTCAAGTCAGAGAAAAACCTTTCAGTGTCATCCGCAAAGTCTCTCGCATGATGATCACACACATCAATACACGCTCCGCAGTGAATACACTTCAAGTGATCCACCTTAACCCTATTCTCTCCATTATAAAGGAACGCTACGTTAGCTTTAATCGGGCATTTAGCAATGCACTTATTACAACCAACACAAAGCTCCTTGTTAGTGATCAAAACCTCTAAATTCACAAGTAGTCTCCTTCTTTGATGTTGAATTTTTTCAGACTGCGACTAAGCATACATAAAAGAACATCGTCAAAGATGCTAAAAGATCCGAATCTCTATCAGAATCCGGATCTTTTTATTCTAAACTCTAGCTATATACTTTAAATTTGGCAAGGGCATAATAGCCCCGGAAAAATCCATTACCAAACTTGTCATAAAGGTTGTCCCTAATCTCACTTACTTCCACCGTCCTACTTCTATGTGTTATCCATTATTTCGACATCACAAAAGATATTTCCTTCTTTAAAACTACACCCGAAAGCGACATCCTCGTAAATTTCCAGACTGATAATTTGATTATAGGGTTACAAAAATCGAGAAAAATACGCTCTTTAAGCAGCTGTACAGGCGGGTTAAAGAGTGTAGCAATTAGAGCGTTAATGTCCAGATCAGTACAACACAAAAAACAGCCAGGTGGCTGTTTTTTTGCTCAACCATGCCGCTCAACATCCTCGAGATGCGACAAAATGGGAATTACGTTAAAGTTAACTTGTGCTTGCGCCAGCATTTGTTCAAGTGTTGTTAATTCCACTGGTTTTGCGAGGTGTCGATCAAAACCAGCTTCAAAGGCTTTCTTTATATCTTCAGGTAACGCATAGCCAGTTATGGCTACAAGGAAAATATCCTTAAGTTCCTGGTCGGCGCGAAAAGCCCTCGCTACCTCATAACCGTTCATGCCAGGTAGCCCGATATCACACAGTAAGATTTCCGGCCGGAACACTTGGGCCTTAACGATCCCGTCTGGACCGTCATAGGCAACCTCAACTGTATAACCAATGTGCTTTAGTAAAGCACTAAACATTTCTGCAATATCCACGTTATCATCGATGATAAGCACCCGCTGGGAACGATGGTGAATTTCCGGTTGCACGGCTTCTTGAGGCATTTCAATCACAGTATCATCAAAAGGAATACGTACTATAAACTCCGATCCTTTGTCAAGTCCGGCGCTAAAGACGCTCACGTCACCACCGTGCATTTCCACAAGCCCTTTGACCAACGCCAACCCGAGACCAAGCCCACCACGACCCCGGTCAAGAGCCATGCCTACTTGCATAAAGGGCTGGAACAAAAGTGGAAGCATTTCTGGTGCTATACCGACACCGGTATCAACGATACGAACGATAGCCAGTTTCCGCGAGGTGTCACTTACTATAGATACTTGCGTAGTTCCACTACGGTTTGTAAATTTGGCGGCATTATGAAGTAGATTTCCAACTACCTGGATCAAACGTGATTTATCAGCATTAACCATTATCGCAGATGGAGCATACTCGGCTCTTAGGAGCACGTCGTTCTGCTCGAAGATCGATTGATAGTCTTCAATCGTACACCGAACGATTTCATTAAGCTCAAACATCTGACATTGTAGCTGAATCTTATTCTGCGTAATACGCGTGACGTCAAGTAAATCATCGACCATGCGAGAGAGCTGCGTCACTTGTCGATTGATAACATCTTTTGCTTTTTTAACCTGTCTTCCACCTGGCATCACACGATCAAGGAAAGCGAGGCTGCTGCAGATTGAGGCAAGTGGGTTTCGCAGCTCATGGGAGAGCACCCCGAGAAACTCATTTTTTCGTTGGTCTGCTTCGCTCAGCTCGTGCGCAAGGGTTCGCAGTGAGGTTTCACGTTCTTGGAGGCTGTTACTCATGAACTGAAAGTCGGTCGCAAGCTTATTTAATTCAAAATAAGCAGTAGGAATGGAAGACAATAAGTTGACCTGACTGAAATCTCCAATCATCAGATCATTGGTTACTTGGCTAAGTTGCTCCAGCGGTGCGCTCACGTATCTCTGGAGTTGATTACGTAGGTTCCATGCTAAAATCAGCCAGATGATTGATGCTACCAGAAGTATCAGCCCTACTGTCCATACATATGAACCCCAAAAAACAGACACTGGGATTTGATCTACAACAATCCAACCAGTTCGTTCTAACCGGGAAGCACTACCCAAAACCCTAGTTCCGTCGTATAGATAAAACGCGTTTGTCTTTCCGGCTAGGCTATCGTGAAATATTTCCAAGTTACTCAGGTTGGTTTGCTGTTTGACCAGATCAAAAGAGGGATGAGCTAACAGCGTGCCGTATTGATCCATAATGAAAACAAAGTCCTTACCTGATCTAGTAGTTATGTTTGTGATCTCTTTCTGAAATAATCCTAGGTTCAATTCTCCTACCACACGACCTCCACTAGAAAGGGGTCTAACCAAGTAAACTGTGGGTTCACCCGTACGAAGTGAAATAAATGGCCGAGAAATACCAAGGCTTTTCTTTTCTACTGTTTGCTGAAAATCCGGTAACTTGGACATATCCAAGCCTAAATAACGCGGATTGGAAGGCATCAATAATTTGACTATGTTACCTTCATCCAAATAGTATAAGGTATCAAAGTAACCATAGGCTTCCCAGGTGCTTTTCAGGAAAATCGGCAACCTTTCCGTTCCTGAGTTCTCTGCTACCCGAGCAATTGTATCCAAGATTCGACCCCCTTGGTCCAGATGATGATCAACTATCTGAGCCATAGATTGTGCGATCTGGGATTGCTGAATTTCAAGATTTTGTTCTCCTATATAGCTTACTCCGACCACTACTGCCAACCCCAAGACCATTAGAGGAAGAAACAGACGTAAGAGTACCAAACGCCAGAACACCTGACGGAGAGAAGGTAAATCTTTTCCGTTTGCCATTATTCACCTCCAGGGTCGGTTAAGGTTAAATCCTCAAGAGTAATAAATTTACCGTCACGAATGGTGCTTAAATATATGGGCCGCTCAACATCGCCGAAGCGATCAAAAGAGAACGTATTCATCAGCCCCTGAAAATCATGTGTTTCTAGCAACGCTTGTCGTAATCCTTCAGGCCTTCCTCCGGTCTTTTCCAGAGCAGCTGCCAATACTAGGAAGGAGTCATAAGCAAGAGCGGCACCGAAGGAAGGGGCCTGTCCAAACCTGGTTTGATAACGGGCTTGGAAATCCAACAAAGTCGGTGATTGGCTGGTTAATGCATAGGCTTGTTCGAATTTTATCCCTTCAACTGCTTGGCCGCCATTGTTGATCAGGGTTTTTGTCGGAGCCCAACACGAGGTAAATAGTGGGGTCTGCCAGCCCATAAGGCGGGTTCTTTGAGCAATGAGTGCCGTATCAATATCTGAAGCGATAATAAGCAGTCCTTCCGCTTTGCTCGCACTCAACTTCAAGAGTAATGGGGAAAAGTCCGACTGTGCCACCGAAGAAAAGCTGATTTCACTTGTTATCGCACCGCCCATAGACTGGTATTTACTAGAAAAGGTTGAGCAATAAGTCTTGGAGTATGCAGCATTGTCACTATCATAAATAATGGCCAGCCGGGTTATTCCACTTCGTTGATAGATATATTGGGCGAAAGCTTGAGCGCTGTTTTTGAATGAAGGATAAACTCGAAAAAAATAATCATCTATACCACTCAGATCTGGAGTTGAGACAGTTGGACCAAGCAATACGACTTTAGCAGGGTTTGTTACCTCCAACCCTGCAAGTGTTTGCTCACTGGTTGTATGACCAATGATGGCAAGTACCCCAGCCTTAATCAGCTCACGATCGGCAGCCTGAGCCTTTTCAGGGATACCATGATCATCACGTATGATCAATTCGATCTTACGTCCGTCAACACCACCCGTTGCGTTAATCGTCTCTAGCGCCATTTGAACTCCGTTTCGTTCTTGAACTCCCAATTCAGCTTGAACACCGGTCAATTGAGCAGCGAAGCCAATGAGGATGGTTTTTTTCATCATAGACTCTTCAGCTAAGAATAATGTTCCAATTAACAAAACTACCAAGATAAGTCGCAACCACGAATTGTTAATTAAATTTTGCCTTTTCATATCTTCTTTGGCCTCCTTGAATCACATATTTAGGGGCCTTATTTAGACAGTAATATATTGATTATCTATTTTTAAAAAATATTGCTCTTTAAAAGGTAGGAAGTTACTAATGATATTGTTGGGTTATTTTACCTTATAAAATTTTATAATATTCTTTTAATTCAATATATTGTCGATTTTTCCCTTTATTTTATCGGGTAATTCCTCCAAATTCTTATCGAATAATCTTTGGAAATTACGACAATTAATACAAATATTTAGTCAAAATAGTTGATTTAATTACTTTTTGACCCGAGAACTGCCTTTTAAATTAGTGAAAAAATCTCGCTTTCTGTCATTTTTTAATGGAGAAATGCGAGATTTAATCTTATTTCTTATTAAGTGAAAATTTGGATTTAATAAACATCGGGAGGCGTTTGCACAACGACCTCGACCTCGACCTCGAATGCTTGAGTTAAACTTTATTTAAGCTACTAAATGATATTCTCAACCTCCGGTGCAATACGACAATGCTTTTGCAAACAGACTAAAAAGAACGGAATGGGTGTCCTGACGAGGGTATTTGCCTTTGCATCACTGCGACTTCAATGATGGTGGCTAGATTACGCCCCGGACGAACAGGAACGGTGATCTCCGGAATTGAGATCCCTAAGATCTGCCGTGTCTGAGGTGGATCAATTCCTAGCCGGTCGTATAACTTTTCTTGCTGCCATTCTTCCAGGTGTACGATAAACTGGATATCTTTTTCATCTCGTACGGCACCCGCCCCAAATAGGGTCGTTACATCAAGAATTCCTAAACCGCGCACTTCAAGCAGGTGCCTAATCCGAATAGGGGCAGCGCCTCGCAAACTTTCTTCATCGACCCGACGAACTTCCACAGCATCATCAGCCACCAACAAATGACCACTTTTGATTAATTCTAAAGCCGCCTCACTTTTGCCAATCCCACTCTCACCGGTAATCAAAACACCGACGCCGTATACGTCGACTAACACTCCGTGGACTAGGGTACGGGGAGCTAACTGGTTTGTAAGGTAGCGAATTAACAGATAAAAAAGTTGGGTCGTCGATCGGTAAGTTGTTAAGAGAGGGATGTTGCGCTCCTCGGCTAATTCAATAAACTCACTGGGGATCATCAATCCTCGGGTGATGATCACGCAGGGGACTCCTGCCACCATCACTTGGGCCAGATGTGCGAGCCGTACTGTCTCTTCATATTGCTGGATGAGTCCTAACTCAGTCCTCCCATACACTTGCAGGCGCTGGGGAGTTAAATGCGCTAAATATCCCGCCAATTCTGCACTCGGACGCTTTAAGCTGTAGTCCGAAATTTCTTTGTTTAATCCCTCATGTCCGGCTTGAACCTCAAATTTAAATTCCTCAACTAACTGGCGTACCGTAAGCAATGTTCCCCCTTCTTTCTAACGAGAATAAATACAAGGGTTGAATCTCAAAAATTCAACCCTTGTTTAAATAGTACCGCTTCATGCACTAAATATATTTAATTGCTCCATGACCTCCGCTGCAGTGGCACAATCCAGAACTGAGTCCACTAATGTCTGTTTGTCCACACCCTTAAACGTCAACTTGCTCAGGGTCTGACGGACTTTAGGCAATGACCCAGGGGCCATACTTAGTTCCTTGATCCCCAATGCGGCGAAGAAAGGTGCCAAAATACTGTCTCCTCCGGCCTCACCACAAATGCCCACCCAAATGCCAGCCTTTTCTGCGGCTTGGCTCACTCGGGCAATCATGCCCAATACCGCGGGGTGATGCGGTTGATATAAGTCTGCCAGCTCATTATTTTCTCGATCCACTGCCAACATATACTGAGTCAGATCATTCGTACCGATACTAAAGAAATCAACCTCTGCGGCTAACCGCTTAGAATTCCAAGCGGCTGCAGGAATTTCGATCATCATGCCTACTTCAAGCTTGCCGATAGCCCATCCTTCTCGTACCACTTCGTCCCGAGCTATCTGGAGCAGTTCCTTAGCTTGGAGCAATTCCTCAAGCGTGGCAATCATAGGAAACATCACAGCCGACGGACCTGCAGCCGAAGCACGCCAGATCGCCCGAAGCTGGACCTTAAATACCTCTGGTCTGCGCAAGCACAGGCGCAAGGCCCGTACACCTAAGAAGGGGTTTTGTTCCTTCGGCAGCTCTAAAGCAGGTGCTCTTTTATCCCCACCAATATCCAACGTTCGGATAACGGTCAAATGAGGTGCACAGGCGGCAATCACTTTGCTGTAAGCCTCTACCTGCTCTTCCTCTGAAGGTAGTTGATCCCCCATAAACAAGAATTCAGTCCGGTAAAGCCCTACTCCCTGCGCTTTAAATTTCTGCACCAGCGGTAAATCCTCCGGACTTCCGACATTGGCCGCTAGAACCATATTTCCGAATATCCCAGTCAGACACTCTTGTTCCTCTTCGTCAGAATCATTTCCTTTAATAAAGGTAATGCCCTCTGGAGATCGCTTGACAGAACCTTCATCTCCGTCTAGTTCGGCCCATGTTAAGTCCGTCAATTCCTCCCATGAAGCGTCAACCCCACTAACCGCCGGGATCCCGTAAGTCCGGGCCAGAATGGCTGCATGGGATGTTTTGCCTCCTTTGCGTACGATAAAACCCAGTACCCGATCCTTAGGCAACGCAATGGTTTGAGCCGGCGTCAGTTCTTCAGCCACAACGATCCAATCCCCTGTTTTTGGAAATGAGGTAGCCCCAGACCCCTGGGCGCCGAGCAAATTCTGGAGCAGTTGTTCCAGCACATCTTGCACGTCGACAGCGCGTTCCTGAAAGTACGGATCAGGGATATTCTGTAGCATCTGAACCGCTTCTGCTGCTACTTCTTTCAAAGCTTGCTCGGCCAGTAAATTTCGTGATTTAATCCTCTTTTGGGCCTCTCCTATAAAGGCAGGATCGGTAAGCAATAGTTTATGGGCTGTAAAGATCTGCGCGAACTCTTCTCCTTTTTCAGTCCGAACTTGTTGCTCGTATTGGGTAAGTCTGTGGTTGGTGAGTTCAACGGCCTTTTGCGATCGTGCCAATTCTTGTTCTGCATCGATCTCACCCTCCTGTTTATACTCCAACTCCGACGTAAAGGTCTGAAGAAGCCAAACTTTGCCTGCGGCTCGACCCGCAGATACCCCTAATCCAAGCCAACTATTTTTATCCATATCCATTTTACTCACCTTGGTTTTCCAAGTTATTTACGAGAGTTTCTAAGCTCTCGGCCGCTTCCTGTTCATCTTTACCGTCCACGATCAACTCAAATTGACTGCCTGAAGCTAACCCTAGCGACAGAATCCCTAGAATACTTTTACCATCCACCTCAGAATTGTTGGATTTGATTTTGATACTGCTTTGATAACGACTAGCCATCTGGACCCACATAGAAGCAGGTCGGGCATGGAGCCCTGAGCTGTTCCTAATGGTAATTTCTTTGATAATCATTTCCAATACCTCCCAAGGAGTCTATTTTGTAACGGGTCTTTTAACCGCTGAAAGGATGAAAGCTGATACAAAGGTTCCTACGAGCAGAGCTAGAATATAGGGTACCAAATTAGCTACAACATGAGGAATCGCTAAGACCCATATTCCGCCATGGGGCACGATGATGGTACTCCCAAACGCCATAGATATTCCCCCGGCAACTGCTGAGCCAACCATGATGGATGGCAAAACTCTCAAGGGATCGGCTGCCGCAAACGGAATGGCACCTTCCGTGATAAAGGATAAACCTAGTGCCCAATTAGCCTTTCCGGCTTCTCTCTCTTCCAGGGTATATTTATTCTTCGTTAGAACCGTTGAAAGAGCAATGGCCAGGGGAGGTACCATTCCAGCGATCATCACTGCAGCCATGATCGCGGATGGGTTACCAGTGGCGACCGTTGCGGCTCCAAATGTGTAAGCAGCTTTATTGACCGGACCACCCATGTCAAAGGCCATCATCGCACCTAATATTATGCCCAGTAATGCAGCGTTTGTACCGCTTAAGGAGGTTAACCAGGCTGCTAAAGTCGTGTTAAATGAAGTCATAGGTTTACCAATCACGTAGACCATCAGCAGGCCCATAATGGCCGTTGAAAGCACGGGGATAATCAGAATTGGCATTAATCCTTGCAGGGATTTCGGAAGTTTAACATACTTTTTAATCGCCAACACGATATACCCTGCCGCAAAACCGGCAACCATAGCTCCTAAGAAGCCTGAGCCATTATTAGCGGCCATTAAACCACCAATCATACCCGGGACAATACCAGGTCTGTCAGCGATCGAAAAGGCAATATAAGCACCTAAGACTGGAACCATCAACGTAAAGGCGGCTTTACCAGCCGAGAATAACGTTTCTCCAAAACTTCCTGGAACATTGTAAACATAAATTCCACCCACGGCAAAGCCTAAAGCAATCAGCAATCCCCCTGCCACCACGAACGGAATCATAAAGGACACGCCCGTCATCAGATGTTTATAAACACCTGTTTTGGATTCCTTTCTCTCAGGTCTACTCAGACCGTTCTGAGTAGTTTGATCCACCGGATTGATTGCGCCTCCTTTTGCGTTTGCCGCCGTGGTAAGCAGCCCTTTAGCGTCTTTAATTGCCTCTTTCGTTGAAACTTCAATAATGGTCATTCCAGCAAATCTACTCTTGTCGATCGACGTGTCCGCAGCAATAATGACAGCCTTTACGTGCGCCAGATCCTCATGAGTAAGAACGTTTTCAGCACCAACAGATCCTTGTGTCTCGACTTTAATCTCATGTCCCATTTCCTTTGCGGCCACCTGCAGGGCCTCTGCCGCCATATAGGTATGGGCTATCCCTGTAGGGCAGGATGTGATGGCTACGAATTTCATAAACTTTCCCCCTCCTTCATAATGTTTAACTCTCGTGCGCTTCTATCGCCGCCTTGACTTCTGCTTGGGTTTTAGCCGTTCTGAGAGACTCCAAAAAGGAACCATGCATCAGCAACCTCGCTAATTTCGAAAGAGCCCGCAGGTGAATATCCTCCCCTTGGGTGGGCGCCGCGATCAGGAAGAAAAGATCTGCTGGGGAACCATCCATCGACTGAACATCGATTTTCTTTTCCAGACGGGCCATGGCCAAGGCCGGCCTGGTAACCCCTTCAGATTTGGCATGGGGAATGGCTACACCAAACCCAACTCCCGTCGTGCCCTTCGCTTCCCTTACGGCTACGTCTGCTAAATACTGCTCTACATTATGAACCGCCCCGATTTCCTGAAAGCTGTGAGCCAAAGTTTTCCAAACGTCTTCCTTGGTCTCAGCCTTAAGGCCTAATAGAATCGAATCATCCACCAATAGCTCCGTAATTTTCATTGTTACACCTCCCATTCTTTAATAATGACGTTGGGTATAAGTTTTTCTACTTCATAAAGCTGGCCGGCTTGGGTTCCCGGTTGAGCAACGGAGGCAGCGGCAACCGCTGTGGCCCAACGGGCCTGTTCCTCCAAGGACATTCCTTGAGCTTCTCCATAGACCATCCCGGCAACCAGAGCATCTCCAGCCCCCACAGTACTGCTAACCCTGACATCGGGTGGTCGAACTAATAGACGTTGCCTTCCATCTGCGATTAACGCCCCTTTTCCTCCCAGTGAAATCACGACTTTAGCGATCCCTCCAGATATTAACGTCTCAACCGCGTTTAAAACATCTCTTTCCTGTTCTAGGGAGTGACCAATAAGCTGCTCTAATTCAGACAGATTCGGTTTGATGGCATAGGGTTTCGCTTTAAGTCCCTCCGCCAAGGCACCTCCACTGGTATCCAGAAAGACCTTGCAATCATAACTCTTCAGGATTTCAGTAAACTCCCGGTAGAGATCCAGAGGTGCATTTCCCGGCAAGCTCCCTGAGAGAACAAAAAGCTTAGCTTCCTCGGCTAACTGCATAATGACGTTTTTCAGTTCCTGAAAATTCGAAGCATTATATTGAATACCCGGAAAATTAATCTCGCTGACCTGCCCAGTGCTCTCATCGATAATTTTAGTGTTGACTCTCGTAGCCCCATCGACTCTAATAAAATGGTCGGAAATTCCTGCCGCTTGAAAATACTGTTCAAAGAAATAGGCATTCTCCCGTCCTAAAAAACCGCTCACTGCCACATCGTGGCCTAAACTTTGAATAACCTTGGCAACATTAATGCCCTTTCCTGCAGGATCTAAACATTTTCTACCAACCCTATTAACTTGCCCGACGTGGAATTGGGAGAAGTATAGGGTTTGGTCTATCGCTGGATTAAGGGTTATAGTAACAATTTTCGTCTTTTTTTGCTTATTCATGGTACATCCCTTCGCCCCTAATTAAGTTCTTCCTAGTTTCTCCTGTCCACTTCTAGTTTACCCAATTTTAAACCGAAATCTGCACTTGAACATACTGGCTTAACCTTTTTACATCCTCATCCTCAATTCCATCATCCGTGAGTAGTAAATTGATCTCACTAAGACTACAAATTTTACACATCGCTTTTTCCCATAGTTTAGAATGATCTATCAGTAAGATTACTTCTTTACCGGCTTTCAGCATTTGTCTTTTGGTTTCAGCTTCGATAAGATTGGGAGTCGATACCCCGAAATCGGGGTCAACAGCGTTCGCTGCCAGAAAAACCTTGTCAAAATGAAGCCGAGTTAGCATCTCATTAGCTAAGAAGCCGACCAAGGCACGAGTATTTTTTCTTAAACTACCACCTATGACCATCACTTCGATCTGAAGATCCTCCGCAAAAGCTTGAGCAATCTCCATACTATTTGTCGCAACTGTAAACGTTTTTCCCCGCAAGGCGTAGGCCATTTGCAGCGTGGTCGTTCCTGCGTCCAAAAAAACCGTTTCTCCATCCTTAACGAGATCCGCCGCCGCTTTGGCGATTTTTTGTTTTTCCTCATAAAAGCGGATCTCTTTTTCCTGATAACTCAACTCAAAACTTGATTGAATCGAAATTGCCCCTCCATGAGTCCTTTGGATCATCCCAGCATTCTCCAGTTCCTGCAAATCCCGACGTATCGTTGATTCGGAAACTTCAAATCTTTGACTCAGATCTCCCACTTTGACAGGTTTACCGGATTCCATAAGTTGCAAAATCTCCGCTTTGCGCTCTTCAGCAAACATATTCATTACCTTCCTCATCGCCTTAATCCTGGTCCATGCACGTTTCCATGACTCGTTTTTGCTCATTTCTACGATTTCTTTTGCGCATTTATGATTACTTGTGCTCATTATAACCTATGCAAGCATTTTTTACAAGCAAAATAGCCAGTATATTCTCACTTTATATATGAGAATATACTGGCCAAATTATTTGGCGATTATTTACCTTCTCCAATGTAAGCTTCAATTCCACGATCGACAGATCAGGAGAAAAGAAAGGCAAAATTTAAATCATTGCTCTGTTGTAATTAATTGTAATTATTTTATTTTTTTGGTCATATCCACAATCTTTCTAAAACTAATCAACAAAAACACCCTTAGAAATCACGAGACTTCCCAAGGGTGTTTGCGAGAAGAACTATCTTTTACCTAGGATCTAATCTACTTTTCTAGAAGCCTGCGCTCTTGCGTCTCTTCTTCCAGAGCATCAGTGCGCAATATCATGAATTTATAGCCGTTAACCATTGCAGATATCGTACCGTCATCATCTAATAGATCTTGGCGGATGACCATATAAAGGTGGCTCAATAAGAAAATAGCGTATCCCCAGGCGACAAGGTGGTGAAGATTACGAACCTGATACGACTCAAAAAATCTCGCGCAGGCTTCTGGTAAGGTAATCCAACAATTTTCCGGAGGAATGGAGAAATATGATGGAGCATAACGTTTTTCTGAAAGAGTTTGTATCGGTCTTATTCACAATGTAACACTTTACTCAAGAACGTGCGTGTTCTAGGATTGTCAGGATGCGAAAAAATTTTTTCCGGCGGCCCTTCTTCGATCAACCGGCCATCATCCATTACCAAAACACGGTTAGCCACTTCCCTGGCGAAACTCATTTCGTGGGTTACAACAACCATGGTCATTCCCTCTTCGGCTAAATTTTTCATAACTGCTAAAACCTCCCCGACTAATTCCGGATCAAGCGCGGAAGTCGGCTCGTCAAAGAGCATCACTTTAGGTTTCATTGCTAAGGCCCTAGCGATGGCCACACGCTGTTTTTGCCCACCAGACAAGTTGTCCGGATAAGCCTTAACTTTATCTAACAATCCCACCTTCTGCAACAGCTCATGGGCGAGTTCGGTAGCTTCCTGTTTATTTACTCTGTTCAGGGTCACAGGAGCCATTAAAATGTTTTCCTCCACGTTACAATGTGGAAAGAGGTTGAAACCCTGGAAGACCATCCCGACTTGGGCTCGCATTTCGTTGATCTCACTTTGAGGCATTTCGATCAACTTTCCATTTTTAGAGATCAACCCTATAGGTCGACCTTCAATTTCAATTTGGCCTTCTTGGATTTGTTCTAAATAATTGATGCATCGAAGTAACGTACTCTTCCCTGACCCACTTGGTCCAATAATGACAACCACTTCACCCTGCTGAACATTGAGGCTAACATCTTTTAGGACATGATTATCCCCGAAATATTTATTTACCCTGTCAATTTTAATCATGTCTGTCTCCCCTCTACATTCATTCTTCTCTCCAAGAATTGAATTGTCCGAGAGATGGCGGTATTGACAATGAAGTACATAACAGCAACCCCAAGATATATTTCAAAATACCTAAAATTGGTTGAGACGATTAAATTTGCCTCCCTCATCAACTCCGACACTGTGATTACAGACAAGAGGGATGAATTCTTGGTTAAGGCAATAAATTCGTTACCAAGAGGCGGTAGCATCCTGCGGACTGCCTGGGGAAGAATCACTTTACGCATAGTCTGCCAATGGCTCATCCCTAGTGACCGCCCTGCTTCTATTTGACCGCGATCAATAGATTGGATGGCCCCGCGGACGATTTCAGAGACATAGGCTCCACTGTACATGCCAAGCCCCAGGACCCCCGCCACCCCTGCACTTAAATCGATCCTCATCCCTATGGCTAGGCCGTAATACAAAATCATAAGTTGAACTAAGAGCGGAGTACCTCTGAACCAAGCCAAATAAGCAGAACATAAGCCAGATGCCACTTTATTCTTCGACATTCCACCTAACCCTACTACCAGCCCGATCGTGGAGCTTAAAAGTAAAGCTAAAAAGGTCATGCTAACTGTCGTCCACAACCCACGCAAGAGGTATACCAGATTATTGCCTTCAAATAAGACCAAAAAGTCTAGCTGCATTACTTACCTCCTTGTAAGATAACTTGGCTTGTGCAAGCCTTTGGCACTGCCAGAACCAAGTTGCACTTTATGTCACCAAAGTTATAACTTCTGAATTGTGTAAAAAGAGGAGCCCAATAGGCTCCCCGTCCTTACCTATCACTATTTCGAGGTGCATCCTATTTACCAAACCATTTATCAGCAATGGTTTGGTACTTACCATTGTCTTTAAGGGTTTTTATAGCCTTATTCACCTCAGCTGTAAATTGAGGGTTTTCCTTACGGATCCCATAACCATAGTCTTCCTGGGTTATGGGGTCATTTAATACCGTTACGGAAGTGTTTTGTTTGGCATAGACCTTAGCAGCCGGCATACCAGTAACGACTGCATCAGCTCGTCCGCTCTCCAGGGACATAAACATTTCAACGTTTTTCTCAACTTGCACTAACTTGATGTCCGGATATTTCTCTTGAAGATACTTATCAGATTTCGTGCCAATTTGCACGGCTACTTTCTTACCTTTCAAGTCCTCAATACCCTTGACACTGTTGTTATCCTTATTAATCATCACTGAAAGTCCACCAGGATAATACGTATCGGAAAAATCGATGGTCTTCTTTCTTTCGTCAGTAATATACATAGCTGATACAATAAGATCAAACTTATTCCCTTGAATTCCAGGGATCAGTCCTTTGAACTCTGTATCAACAAATGTAACTTTCTCCGCACCGAGCACTGAAGCCACAGCACGCATTAAGTCAACATCGAAACCGTCCAATTCGCCCTTTTCATTTTTAAATTCAAACGGTGGGAATGTTGCATCTGTGCCTACTGTTAAGGTCTTAGTGTCCTTGATCTTTTGTAACACGGCATCGACTTCTTTGTCTGAGCTGACAACTTTTTGTCCCCCACACCCGGCTAACAACAGTGTCAAGACGAGCAGGCCTGAAAGCAGAGCACTTAGTTTATTAAACTTCTTCATTCTTATACCTCCCGGTTTTCTTTTTACTTTCTTCATATCAATGCAAACTCTATGCCAACTCTTTTTTTATAATTTTGAATCTTAAGCTATATAAGATAGTCGTAATGAACGCACACCAGCTTTCACCTGCCCAATTGGGCATGATAGGCATTGATATAAGCCAATAGATATGTTCCTAATAGAATAAATAAAAGGCGGCAAAAATTGCCGCCCTGCCATTTATGCCGCCTATATTAAGTTTTTCGCACATCTCTACTCTTTTTCATACCTTTTTAACTTCTCTCGAATAGTACGTTCCCCGATGCCAATCATTTGCGCAGTCCTACGGCGGTTCCCCCCACAAAAAGTTAGGTTGTATAAGATCAGCTTTCTCTCGACCTGTTCCAAAGACTCCCCAATATAAACGGGTATTAGCTTGTCACTTATACTGATTGTTTGTATCCCTTGAACTTCATCCGGCAAATCCCGTTTCTGAATATGCGAAGAGTTTGTTAGCGCGATTGCCCGTTCTACAATGTTCTGTAACTCTCTGACGTTCCCCGGAAAACTGTAGTTTTCCAGGATCTGCTGGGCTTCCCGGGAGATTCCATCGATGGGTTTACCCATTCGTTCACTGAGCTTTTGAATGAAAAAGTGAGTCAATAAGGGAATGTCCTCTTTCCTTTCACGCAGGGATGGAACGTGGATGGGGATAACATTTAACCGATAAAAGAGATCCTCACGAAAACGGTTAGCCTTTACTTCTTTGAGAAGTTCACAGTTAGTTGCGGCGATGATCCGGACATCGATTCCTTTTTCCTCAGTGCTCCCGAGTGGAGTCACTTTTCGTTCTTGAACCACTCTCAGAAGTTTACTCTGTAAAGCAAAATCCATTTCTCCAATTTCATCAAGAAAAATGGTTCCTCGGTCCGCTAAAACAAACTGTCCGGGTTTCCTTTGTGTTGCTCCAGTAAAGGCCCCCTTTTCATACCCAAACAGTTCTGACTCTAGCAATTTTTCGGGAATAGCAGCACAGTTTACGGTTTGAAAACGCTTTGTGCAGCGATTTCCTTGGAAATGTATGGCTCTGGCAACGATCTCCTTACCAGTGCCGCTTTCACCAGTAATTAGTACATTGGAATTTATGTCTCTTGTCTTTTCAATCAGCGCTATTATCTTATTTATGGCAGGACTTTTACCAATAAGCCCATAGCCTTCCGAAACTTTTTGTAATTCTTCACTGAGCCATTGAACTTTAGAATGCAAATCATAAAATTCTTCTGCGTTTTTTAGAAGCACCTCGAGTTCTTCCATTTGAAATGGCTTAGTAATATAATAAAAAGCCCCTTTACGCATAGCCTCAACAGACGAAGGAATACTACCGTAGGCTGTCATGACGATAATCACTGTGTTAGGAGAAATTCGTTTAATATCCTGCAGAACTTCAAGGCCATCATAAAGACCGATCTTAAGATCAAGTAACACTAATGAAATTTCTAACTGTTCAAAAAGAGGCAATGCCTCTCTAGGATTAATAGACGTATAAATATGGTACCTATCCTCTAAAGCAAATTCTAGGGATTGGCAGATTGCCGATTCATCATCAATCACCACCAAGTTCTTTTTCATAATTTATCCCCTTCTTTAACTTTCGGTAATTGGATGATAATTGTCGTGCCATGATGAGGGCTACTTTTCACATCCACATACCCGTTATTGGCTTTAAGCAATTGGTAGGTTATCGATAGCCCCAGACCGACACCGCTGGCCTTCTTCGTATAAAACGGTTCGAAAATCTTATCCATATCGCTTTCGATAATTCCAAATCCGTTATCTTCGATCTCGATAACTACCAGATGGTCCCGATTATACCCACGAATTTTTATTTCTCCGCCCTCATTTACAGCCTCAATGGCATTCAAGATAATATTAATAAACACCTGCTTTATCTGTTGTAGGTCGGCGAATACTCTTAAAGCATCGGCCAGTTCCAACGAGACTTTAACCTTCTTTTCCTGTAGCTTTTGTCTAAATAACTGTGTCACGGAATCGATCAATTGATTAAATGAAAAAGGAGTTGGTTCAGACTTTTTTGGACGAGCAAAATCCAATAATTCATTAACGAGTCCATTAAGTCGGTTTATTTCCTCTGGAACCTGCTGCGCGAAAAGTTCCCTGAATTGTTGATTGTCAATTTTCTTGGGAAGGAGCTGAGTGTACGTAAGAATGGACATGAGAGGATTGCGGATTTCATGGGCAATTCCTAAAACGAGCTGCCCTAGCGAACGTAAACGATCTTCGCGTTCAATCGCCTTTTCCATTCCTTTCTGTTCCGTGATATCCTGCAAGTTAATAATTACTCCACTTATTTCTTGAGAAGCCAGAATAATAGGGTAAAGACTGTAGCCTAATATCCTTTTTTCCTGCCCGGGAGCGTTGGGCTTCTCCCAAGTCTTTTCTTTATTGGGATATATTATTCCATTTCTTAATACTTCATCAATCTCAAGCAGGGGAACAATCTGACCAATGATAGTCGATCCTACTGATCGTCCTATCAATTCTTCGCAAAGATTAAAATAGTCAATCGCCTTGCGATTAATGTTGGAGATCTTGGCCGAGTGGTCAAGGGTAATTAGGAAGTAATAGGTACTGTCCAAAAGTTGTTTTTGAAAATGAAGATTAGCTTGGAGTTGAATCATTTTTTCCTGAAGCTCTTCATTTATCTCGCTGATCTCAACGACACGTTGAGAGACTTCTCTTTTGAGTATTCTATTCCACCACAAAATAATTAAAAAGACCACAGTTGCAACAGCAACACCAATTTTGCTATAGAAAAGAATTTTATCTAAATCGATTTTTGTCGGCAAATCATACCGACTGAACCACTTTTTTTGTATCTTATCATAGGTGCCATTATTCTTAATTTTAGTAATTCCGTCGTTAAAAAGGTCTAACAATTCTTTGTTTTGGGGTAAGACTGCGATACAATAATCCGCAGGGTCTAAAAGTTTGCCTACAATTTTGATCTGAGACTGCTTATCTTCCTGCTCCAGAAAATATTGCCCTGTGATGCGATTTCCGACAAAAGCATCAACTTGCCCTTGGAGAAGGAGCTGAATAGCTTCTTCCTGACTTTCGGTCGTGACAATCTTCGCCCGCTGCAAAGAGCTAAGAAGATCATAGGCGATATCACCTTTTTGGACAGCAACTCTCCTGCCCTCTAGGTCGCCTATCTCAAATATATAAATGTTCTCCTTTATGATAAAAATTCCTTCGGAACTCAGCAAATAGGGCTGAGAAAAACTAAACAGGCCCTCGCGGTATTCACTGTATTTCATCCCCTGAATCGCATCGACTTCTCCAGTTTTCAAAGCGACCAAGGCCTCACTCCAAGGCATAGGATGGTATTCAATTTTTGTCCCGGTCTCAATAGTAATAGCGTTCATGATATCAATATTAAAGCCATCATAGACACCGGTACTGCTTAAATACTCGAACGGCGGGAAATTGTTGTCTCCGGCAACCCGAATAACCCTTTGTTTCCCTAACTCAACATCCGCTAATGCCATAGTCACAAGACTAACTAATAAAGTAATTAAAATGACTAGAAAAAAACGCAATTTCCGAAGTTTCATTGACTCATTCCTATCGATTCATTTCACGTTATTAATGCCTCCTTATCTAAATTCTCTCTCAATTCCCTATTTCCTTTATAAAAAGAAGCTAGGGTTTATTATTAATTGGCCAGCGAACAAGGTGCTCCACGACAACACGCGAGACACCTTGTTTTTTATGTATTGGCTGCAAAAGTATATCAAACCTTAAAAACTGTCGCTTCGCAAAAATGTTTGATTCGAAAATCAAAGAAGCGAATACCCATGTACTGGGCATTCGCTTCTATTGCGATGTTCTAACCACTCTTTCTGGTTTGCTATTCGGTTCATGATCAATTGCCCCGGCGCATAAAGGTTCCAACCCAACGTCGGCCAGAATAGTTTCAATGATACACTTTTCCTGTGCTGTCATACTTGTCTCCTTCTACATTATTTAATGTTTTCTGAATTTTCAATAATTTATTTATTTGTGTTTCATTAGCATAACCTAAAAAGAGCTAAAGGTAAAGCAAAAGGTTTGTCATAATGTGTCAAATAATCGTAAATTGTGTCTCTCGCTAACACTTACTCGACCGAAACCCTATTCTCTCTTCTCATCCTTATCGGCAACCCGTTTCTTTGCCGCTAATAGCCTAGCACTGAAGCCTCCCTCGGGATTATCCACGGTGGTACTCTTCACACCAATCTCCCCGCGGTCTTTCGAGCCTCTCACGCTTCCCCATCTACCCTGAGCATCGCTTGCTGTCTTAGAGCCTTTCTGCCTGTTCCCCTCTTCCGAACTCTGCTCTCCAGGCTTTGTCTCACCCTGAGATTGATAAAGTTGTTCCCTACTTGCTTTACGTTCTTTGATTGATTGGATCAGCGACTCTTGACCATGTTCAACTGGACCGCTACTTACCTTCCTAAGCGACCCCAAGCGTTGCCCTAGGGCTGACACCCATCTTAAGTTCCAATTGAAGCGGCGGGAAGCGATATCCATGGGTAAAAGCAGAACTGCTATCATCAGAAACTTCGGCCAAAGGGGAATTTTCCCCTTGGCTTCCGGGACTATCAGCTTTCCCACCCCATCAAACTGAGCAGAATCAAGGATTTGTCCTCCCCCGGCTGTAGCAAGTTGTTCGATAAATTTACGTTGATCCCCTTGGAGCAAAAATTCCGGGGAATAGGACTGAACGAGACCGGCCGTTTGTTGGTGCACAACCTTGTCGCCCTCTTTTTCAACGACTTGAATGATATAAGTGCCGGGTTGTTCCATCGGAAATTCCACCTGATATTGGCCGGGGCTGATCGCTGGCAAAATCAGATCCGTGGAACTTCCCTTAGGTTCAATAACTGTAGCCTGAATATCGGCTGCTTTACGACCTTCCAGCGGGATATCCACTCTAATCCTGCCTAAGCCGCCGTCACGAGTTGCCGTTACATTCAAACCGTTCCCCTGTTCTTCAGGTAGGGTCCAACTAATCACCTTTCCCCAAAATTGAGGAAAAGCAGACCAAGCCACCCATTGCTCCGCCCAACGTCCTTTGGCATCACTCGTCCAAGCCACCGTTCGCCCGAGCCCATAGTGCCAACGCGCCAAAACCGGATCACCGTCATGGCTGGTAAGGATAACTTCTGCTGTATCTTTCGGGGTGGTGGCAACATAGCCCAAAAGCTGAGGAAGTCCCTCCATAGCAGGCAACATGCTGGTAGACCCTGTGACGATCGGAGTAAAAGGCTCTTGCACAAAATAACTGCGGGTCACCATCATCGTTTCTTTAGCGAAAATCTTGGGAATATTGTCAATCTGATCCGTATAGTAATACCGACCATGTCCTTCCTGGGCTAAATACCTCAATAAAGACGTATCCGAATCACCGCCAATGGCGACCACAGACAAGGTTATATTATCTGCTGCCATTTGTTTTAGCAGGTTTTCATAATCTCCCCCATATTTGGAAACCCCATCGGATAAAAGAATAATATGCTTAACCTTGACCTTGGCTTCTTTAAGAGCCTTATACGCTTCTTCCAAAGAGGGGTACATGTTCGTACCACCACTAGGTTCAATAGAGCCAATCTGCTCTTGGACCCATTTTTTATCAATTAACGGTGCGGTTCTGACCACCCATTTGTACTCACTATCAAAGGTAATCACACCCAGTTGATCCTTCTCGTCTAAGATTTCGGTCGTCAGAAGAGCAGCCTGCTTAGCCATATCCATTTTGGTTATGTTATTTTGTGTGTGACACATACTGCCCGATTTATCAATGATCAGATTCAAGCCCACACTAGGGAGTTCCGCCTTACCCGTAATCTCCATATTAACGGGCAGTGCTTTCTCCACAAGAGTTTTAAAATACCCTCCTGGTCCGTAACTATTCTCTCCTCCGACCATGACTAAACCCCGTCCTAAATCCCGGACAAAGTTCTCTAGTGCTTGCATTGTTGAGTCTTGCATGTCAGTCGCAGGCACATTAACGAGGACAACCGCAGAGTACTGAGCCAGTCCTGTTAAAGTTTTCGGCATAGAGCTGGGTTGAACCGTTTCGACTTGAAAATTAACCGAGGCTAATGCCGTGCCAAGTGCCTTACTATCCTCTGGTTTCCCTTCTACAATCAAGATCCTTGGTACGCCTTCAACTTGGGTAATGGCTTGTCCAAGGTTGTTTTCTTTACGCGTATCTTTAGCACTGATCACCTCGACTTTATAGGTATGCAAGCCTGCCTTTTCAGCACTTAATCCCCAGACTAATCGACTCGTTCCCTTGCCAATCTCAATGTCTTCTTCCCGTAAAACTTTGTTACCGACCATAATTCGCACAGTGCCGCTGGTTGAAATCGAACTTTCCAGCGTTGCCTTCAAGTCAAAGAACTCTCCTTCGTTGAGGCGAGAAGGTAGATCAACGGTCTTCACCAAGACCTCTGGCCCACTAGAGGGAGTGATCGGCAAAACATCGATCCGGATCCCTTGCTGATTTAACAATTTGGCCTGTTCCAGGGCATTGCCCCGATTTTGTTTGCCGTCCGTCAACAAGACAATATGTTTGCCAAGTTCCTCAGGCATTATAGAGCGGGCTAACCTCAAACCCGTTGCTAAATCTGTATAGTTAGGGTCAATCACCCCTTGCAATCCTTTAAAATCCGGATGAGGTTCCACCGGATATTCGACCATCGGCTTTTTCCCGAGACTTACGATCCCGGCCCCCATAGTTGCAGGTAGGGTAGCCAGGGACTTAGTGATCCACTCACTGATATCCTTGCTTTTTTCCTGTAACGAAGCCGATCGGTCCGCCACATAAACCACCGATTTTTCCTTATGTCGGAAATTAAATTCTATTCCGGCCAGCGAAAGAACCAGCAAGGTCACTAAAACTAGGCGCACCCCTAGAAAGGCCTTTTGTTGCGGGGTTGTAAAGGCCTTAGGACTTGTTTTCCAGAGATAAACAAAATACCCAACTAAGCTAAACAAGAGCAAATAGAGAGGTTGGGAAAAACTAATGCCCACGCAAATACACCCACCATTCCACCGCTAAAAGCAGCAAGGCTGTCAAAACTACCCAGGGCCATAACTCCCATATTACCTTGGTACTGACTTCCACATTCAAATCCTTTTTACCAAGCATTAGATGAATCACCGGCTTAACTTGAGATTCTTGTGGAGACATAAAATTGACCGCGATGGGGCTAAGCTCTTTCTTGCCCTTACTTATCTGCTCCGACGTATATAATCCCGGGCTAAACTTATCGGTAGCTTTCATGATCGGGAAGGGTGGCGCAAGCGAGATCTTCTGTCCATCCGGATCATAGAGATTCACCTCATCCACCTGAGGCCTGACTCTTAGTTCCCAGGGTGTCCCGATCTTGACTTGGGTTTCTGTAGGGTTCACCCCGGGAAGCAGCCAATGGGTTAAATTCTGAATCAAGATAGGAAACGCAGCCCTGAGGGCTAGATCCGACTGGTGCAAATCAAAGCCAAACACTGCCGCTCTTACTTGGTCGACTTTGCCGACAGCTAATAGGGTCCGCTCCCCACTCTTCAAAAGCGCTTGCCCGTCAGTGGGAAGTTTAACGTCTTTACTCGTGGCCACATGAACATCCGACCATGAGACATGGTCCAAGAGGGGTTGCTCAGGCAGAGGTTGTAATGGTTCTGTTACTAACCCAACACTTTCTCCAATTAATCCGCTTGAAGCAGGGGGATTGAAGACCAGCAGTTGCCCGTCCGGCGGTTTTTCCGGCCAAAACCCATCAAACACATAAAGGTCGTATTGATCTTTAACACCAGGATAACCTTCAGTCTTGACTTTATGAACTTCCAGCAGAGGATTCAATTTAAGGACCAGCTCCAGAAAAGAATTTCCCTCCGTTACCAGCAACGCTTTACTTAAGTCCTCCTTACGCGGGACTAGCCAAGCGGAGTTATCCAAGTCCAAGGCATCATTACCTTCCAAATATACCTCTAAATATGAAGCTTGTTTGGGAATGGGCCAAAATAGATACCCTGGTTTCCCTGGTTTAACTATAACTACCCGGACGTCTTGTAGTTGACCTTCAGAAAGCAGATTGACAGTGACCTCCTGCTCTGTTACACCATAATTATCAATCCTTGTCATAGCAACCGGGCCATCTGGACCATCACGCCAGGAAAAAGCTCCAATCGCCAGATTATCCTCCCGGGTACCAATCCGTCGATATTGGAATTCTTTCACTCCCACAGGCCCTTCCGGCGAACTCACACCTCCGTCACTGTAAAAGATGACCGGAGCCATGGTTCCCTTTTCTAGAAGCGCCGAAACCAACGAGAGTGTATGATCGAGATTAGCTTCCTGATAACCCGGCTGCATCCCCTGTAAGGCGTCCATAACTTCGTGCTGATCACTTTGATTGGACAGTATTTCCGGAACCGGACCTACGCCAATCAACGTAAATTTGGTTCCGCTACTCTGCGCCTTAATCAGCTTTTCAGCCTCGGCTTTGGCCAAGTCCATCCGAGTTCCCCCCTCCTCCTTGGTCAACATACTTGCCGAGGTGTCCACAAGGAGAATGAAACTAGCACCGGCCTGCTGATCACGCTCTAAAAAAGGGCGAGTTAAAGCCAGGACCAAGAGCAAAGCCAGCAGAAGCTGTATGAATAAAAGCAGGTTGCGGCGTAGTTTCTGCCAAGGAGTTTGCGAAATAGTATCCGCTAAAGCCTTTTGCCAGAGTAATGTACTACTCACCATTTGCTGTTGTTTCTTTTGTTTTAATAAATAAAACAGGATGATGACTGGAATCGTTAGTAAAAAAACCAACGCCCAAGGTGCCAGGAAGTGCATCACACCAACTCTTTTCTAATTTCTTCACCTTCTACAGTAAGGAACGATAAGATTTTAAAATTTAATAAATTTGAAATGTCTGGAGTAGAAGAATTTTCAAGTGGGTTCCGTTATATGAGAACCTCAGCCCCCCGTAACGACCGCAACAGTATATCTTCCAAATTGTCATCCGACCCCACCATATGGTAAGAAATCTCTCTACTTTTCGTGTTAAAATTAATTTCCGTCTGAATTTTCTCCCCTGCGTTGAGTGCACCGATTTTCATAAACCAATTAGGGGAAGAGACGATCACACCGTCTGTAAAATTGTACTGAGTACCATTTGTGATCGTTGCCAGCCACTTATTGTCTTTGAAAGAGATTTCCCCGCTGATGGACCTGGTTACGGAAGCATCTTCAAACCGAAGAAAACCCTCTCATAACCCATGAACGCATTTGAAAGAAGTCTAAATTCGTTTTTCCAGGGGTTTGTTCGACACGGATCATAGCGTTTGGTCTTTGATTTGTCCCAGTGTCAACTCTCTTTCCTCCATCGAGGTTGGGCAAAGCCCTGACGAGATGGTTGCCTGGCAATTCAAGATGATACCTGGCATGGGTTGGGGCAAATATGCCTGTAACCGCTGTAATTTTAGCCAAAGAATTTCCTGACATCATCTCAACAACATTAATCTGGTGAGCAATTATTTCCGCTGGGCGGGTTTTAAACGATGTGAAATAAATCAAGAGAACAAATAAAATTGACAAGGCAGGTACGATGATCCAAGTCAATTCCCGTTTGTCCAATTTCTTAAGGAGTAAATAGTTGAACAGACCCGCTAATAAAAGATAAGGCCCGATCATCCAGGCCATAGTCTGCAGGGAAGGAAGAGCCTTGTCCTCAATATTCCCCAAGGCATTCGCCATGCCGTATGAATTATCGGATTGCCCTTTGAACAAAGTACCGCCCAACTGAACAGCTCCTGAGCTATTCGCAAAATCATACTTCTTATCGACCAAGAGGTCCATCCACAGGACCTTGCTCCCTGTCCAGTTGGACATAGGTTCTATAGCAGGATCAAAAGCCAGGTATAAAACCTCGCCTTCCCCCAACGAATACTTTATGCCTAGAGGTTTTCCTTGTTCAGAAAAAAGCGGCTTACCTTTCGAACTTTGGAGATTAGCTATACGTACGGGACCCGATATAGCTTCACTGATCGGTTCACTTAAGTTACATGGGAGAGCACTCAGCGTAATAGTATCAACTCCGGAAACCGTGACTTCCTGAAGTTCCGGCGGCATATTCGGGAGCACCTTATGCCAGCCTGAAACTCCGCCCACTACTAAGGTCCCTCCCCGACTCACCCAGTGAGTTAAGGCAGTTGATTGTTCCTTTGTAAGTTTCAAATTAACATCATTAATAAGCAGCACATCAAAAAAATTAAGCTGCTCCGCCTTCTCCGGCAGATTTTCATTTTTAACTGTCGCTAAAATGGGTCCCATCCAACTTGCTTGCTTTAGCCCATTCAAAGAGTTTAATCCTTCCTCCGAACGATCTAGCAAACCAATGATCAGCTCATTGTTACTCGGAATAGCAAATTTGACAGTCTGCTTAGCAAGGACTTTATCCCCACTAACCAACTCAATCAGCACACTAGTGAAAGCACCGGGAATATAATAATTGAAGCCCTTCGTCGATCCCTGAGGAAGAACTGCACTGCTAACATAGTCCATGGTGTTAAGTTCAAGGTTATTTTCATTCGGCGTAACTCTCAACTCTCCTTGAAGGTCCGTTCCCTGGTTCGTCACTTCAACTTGAAGAGGAAGCCATACACCTTGTTTTGTGTAGTTTCCGTAGATCCCCTTTGCTTTAATTATGATGGCTGGATTTTGATCTTCATCCTCTGGAGCAGCCAAAACAGCTTTTGCCGATACCCACAGACGATAGAAGTACAAACACAGCTACGATTAGAAGTATCCAGTTCCTTAGTTTTGACAACATCTCAGCTCCTCGTAATCCTTTAATAAAAAATTCTCTTTCCACCTTTTTGCCCCCTAAATTCACTATTCTCCCAGAATCCAATAAATACCTTCTTTTCCAGCATAAATTTTCAGTTTCTGTAGAAATAAGGCTAGATGCATATAGATGCATCTAGCCTTATTTAATTATGTACTGTTGACCAATGAACACGATTATTAGGGTTCAAATTCTTTTTTATATTCCAATTGGTTATTCTTATCGTACCTTATCCAAATTCCATTTTTCTTGCCATTCTCAAAATTTCCAACTTGCCACAACTAACCCGTTTCCTGATAGGGCTTCCATTCACCTATCATTAGCTCGTTTTCGTAAGTCCCTTCAACTTTCACTTTTCCATTTTTGAAAAAGTAAGTGAGCTGATTGCCGATTAATTCGTGGGCTTTTGACCGTTTTTATAGAATTTTTATTTAACATCGTTATAACCTTCCTTTCGCTTCCGAATCAGGTAAGGGGGCAGTATTATTTAATTTAATCAATTGCCATATTAACTTTATAGTTTGGCGACAGGGGGCATAGAAAATATCATTTTGGATGATTTTGTGCGGGCTTTAACGTAAGTATTAAACAATTTATAGGTGTTTTAGATAAGTGCTATTGCCAATCGAGGTAAAGATTTTGGGGAACTAATCAACTTAGTGAATGAACAATATTTGGTTATAAAACCACACAAAATAAAACTGATACCTATCAACAAGCTAACGGCACGAGTATGCTGAAGGTTGAAAATTTAGGCCCTAATATTGAAAAAGAGGTTACTCTAGATCAAGTTCATACTTTGATTCCATTTAATTTAGCTATTCCACGGTATCTTCCAACTGAAACCGTTTAAGACGAATTATGCTTACATCTTTAGGATCAGATGTTTATCAAGTTATCATTGAATACAATTTAAGCTATAAAGGGGTAGGGCCAACCAAATGACGTGAAACCCTCGCTAAGACATTATATGGTAACAATAAGTCGACTTTACCAACGCTAAAGGGAAAGTTCGGCTTATTGTCAAAAATGATCGTTTTTGGTTCCTTAATATAAAAGCTTTAGAACAATGGATTTTTGCTATTTTTAAGTATCAAAACTTCTCCCAATAACAACATATCAGAATGCTGGCATGTAACCGTTTTAGGTACATATTTATGGATAATAACGGCTTAACGTGGTTAAAATTCATAATTTTATTCCACATATTATCTTAGCATGGGTTTTTCGGAAATGTTGGCGACACCCCCACAAGAAAGAGTAATGGAGAACATCCAATAGCTCTTTCATATATAAATCCCTAACGGACAATGTTATTAAGGTACCTAGATTCCAGTTCTTTTCAGAGTATTATCGACAAGTTACAAACGTGAACTGAGGAACCGCTACGTACTGAAAGTTACGCAGGTGGTATGGGAGGTCGGCCAACCAAATAATGGATGGCCTCCTACACGATTGAATCGAAGTTGGGATCAAAACTGCGTTAATTAAACTTCTTTAGAATTTTTTATCTACTTTTAAACATAAATAAGCTACTCCTAAACCTATCATGTAAGAAGCAATAGCTATTAAAATAATAAGATACATGTCGTTGGGTGTTGAAACTATGTTAAGAAGATATTCTTTAAATACTGTTTCTGAAATAAAAATCAAAATTGGTAAAATAAAAAGAGGTAGTATTTTAATAAAAATACGCATTTTTTCACTCCAAATTTTTTAAAATATACATCTAAATTGAATAATATGCTCTGTTAGAGCCATCAATAGGTTAAGGTTGAGCCACCCTCACGCAAGCTGAGTCTGGGGCAGACTTGACATGGGACCCTACTTCGGATGCTTCAATGGGTCGAGGGATGAGGCTCCTATGATGTATTCCTCTTGGGTAAGCCCCATCCCCTTTTTAGGGTAGCATCCTCAGGCCCCATGTGAAGTTATACTATGGGGTTGACGGGGTTGACTGTTAACTGCTATTTAACAAAGTGTTTTAATCAGCAACATGTGGATCATTTTCAGAGTGACAGTGGCTCGGTCCAGAGCGTATTGATGGCTCTGCCACACCGAAATATTCATCTAAATAGAATACCAAATTCCAGGCCAATAGATGTCAAGCCAATTCCCCATACCTGTTTTAAATCGACCAAGATAATCTCCATTATAGACTGGATTATGATCATTTCTTAGAGAATCAGGTGAATAGAAATCAAAAGAACCATCGGAATTTCCTTCTGACCAAAGTCTGTAAACTATTGTATATGCAATACCGCCACAAACAACAGCAGCTGCAAAAGCAGTCATAACGCCAGTAGCAACAAGAGCAGCCCCAAGTAATGCACATACAGCAAGTCCTGTATCTTGTACAAATGTACGGTCAACTGGAACAAGTTTAACATGTTTACCCCATCCAGTTGAAGAGTCCCAATAACTCTCAACATAACTTCCGTGTCCCCAGAAATAAGATGCTTGGACAGAATAATTTCTTATAGTATTTTTGGGGGGTGACGCATCTTTTTTAGCTATGTCTTTAGCTTGTTCTAAATCATCAGCAAATGCTAAATACCATCTTTCTCCGATTACTTCCTTATTAACACTTTTACTAGCTAGATCCTTAAGTTTTGTTTCATCGGAAAGATCGTTAATTTTTTGTCCTTTAGCTACTATTACATATACTTTCTCACCATTATCTTTAGTACCTGCTACTACTTGATTGCCATTATTTTCATCCGTATAAACAACTTCGGCTTTATTTGGGGTTGTTTCTGTCTTTACCTGGGCGCTTGCCGGGATGCCGGTAGCTAAAATAAAAATACCTACAAGAAACATACTCAAGAGCTTTTTAAATAATTTAGATTTCATTCATACACACTTCTTAATTTACATAATTTTAATAATTTGAATATAATTAACTCCTTTCCTATTATTTAACTATTTTCCCAACTCTTATATAATCATATATCTTGAAATTATAATAGGTTTTCGCGATTATCAGTCATCTTTATTGATTATTTGATAAATAGTACTGAATGTTTTACTCGTTCCGATCGGCGCCTGGATCCCGACCAATCATAATTGCACCTGAAGGCATAGATGTTCCCGTGTTTATTAAATAGAGAATCGAATTATTGACTGTGGCCAAAACGCTACCTGTCAGGGCATCAGGAAAATCTTCGCCGGAAGCAACAGTAATTAATTTTCCAGCCGATGGGAAAGCGTCAATCACCATTTGGTTTGTAGCGTATCGGTCAACACCCGCTAAACGTACTGGCCCGGGCAATTGTTCTAAGGCAGCACTAGAAACAACTGCGCTCCCTCCAACCACAAGGGTATCCGTAACCCATAAGGTGTTGAGAGCATTTAGGGTTTCTAAAGGAACTGAATCATCATTATCCGTTAACAGAATCGGTTCTCCTCGTTCGGCTGCAATAGACGCAATTGATAAGGCATCTGGAAAATTCTCTCCACTAACTATAACAGCCTTGCCTATTGTTCCTAAAGTTAGTGCTATTTGAGCAGCTGTAGCATATCGGTTTGCTCCAGCTAAACGATAGACAGAGCTTATCTGAGATAAATCTAATTCAATCCCAGAAGAAATGGCTCCTGTTCCACCAAGTAAATAGATAGATTTAGGGGAAAGATGCTGAATCGCTGCCATAACTCTCGAATCCAAAGAATCAGGATAGGTCAATAATATCGGCGCTGAGTATTTATAAGCGAGAGGAACACCGGCTAAAGCATCCGAATAATCATCTGCTCGCGCTAAAATTACTGTGTCAGCTCCCGTGGGATAAGCGGAATCAGCTACTTGAATAGCAGTCGCGATCCGGTCATCCCCATTTAAATGGAGAGACGTGGTCAAAGGCATCTGTCCGATCCGGTAAATACCTTGCTCAAAGATGCCGACCTTAAGCATGCTTCCAGTAACTCCTCCCGCCACGCGTATCCATCGAGAACCGTTCCACCGAAAAAGATAGTTAGCCAGTGTTGAGTGTTCCGTTACTGGGATAGACAAAGAAAGGATTTTATGGGGTATTTCCGATGTCTCCCAGGAAACACGCACCATTTCTGAGCCAGGGATAATTCCAGATGGAAACGGAGCGGGAACATCAGCAGGTTGTAAGTTTACACTACCGGTACTGTTCCAAGTCAAAGGAGAAACCAATAAAGAGGCTCCGCTTGAAGTATCTTTAATAAGAGCGCCAGCAAAGTCAATTATTTCAGGGTCAGTCAGGGTTTGTAGATCTGCAATTTTTACAGCTCTATAAGCATTGGGTAACCCAAATCCGAATTGTGAAGAACGCCCGGATACGTCGAGTCTCTGAGCGGATTGTTTAATATTAGATGCAACTTGCTGTGCGGACCAGTCAGGGTGAGCACTCCAGATCAGAGCCGCCACTCCAGACACAAACGGGGCTGCCATAGATGTACCTTCGTCTAAAATAAGTTTGTTTACACCGGAAATTCCAACGACATCTGTTAAAATATCCGTTCCTGGAGCGATAAAATCGAGATTTGATCCAGTCTTTGAAAAAGAGGCTATTTTATAATTTTTAGTCATTGCCCCAACGGCTACGACTCCAGGTAAAGATGCAGGATATAAAATATTAGGCTCTTCTGTATATAAGTGATTGCCAGCCGCGGCTACGATAAGACAGTCTTTAGCTTGAGCATATTTAACTGCCTCTTGAAGCGGAGCATCTAATGTCGAACTACCCATACTTAAATTGATAATTTTTGCTCCGTGATCTGCCGCCCAGCGGATCCCAGACTGTACACTTTGAACTTCGCCATTACCAGAACTATCAAACACCTTTACTGGTAAAATCTTTGCTTCAGGTGCGACTCCGAAAAGTCCAAGTCCCTGACCGTTTCCTGCAATAAGGCTTGCAACTTGTGTTCCGTGTCCATTGTCATCAACGGTATCAACAAAGCTTGTCCCTTTGGTGAGAGCATTATAACCAAGGATTAAATTCCCCTTGAGATCACCGATACTAGCATTCACGCCAGTATCAACGACAGCAACATTGATACCTTTGCCAGTAATCCCCATTGACCAAACTTTTGGGGCTTCTACTGCCTGTAGTCCCCACTCTTCTGCTTCTCTAGGACTTATGGGTAGTGAAGAAGCAGCGGTATTCCGTATTGGAAATGTCAATGTGATTAGAACTAATACAAAAATGATTAACCGATTTTTCATTTAATAACACTGCCCTCCATATCAGATTGACCTTCACGCCAGGAAAAAGCTCCAATCGCCAGATTATCCTCCCGGGTACCAATCCGCCGATATTGGAATTCCTTCACTCCCACAGGCCCTTCTGGCGAACTAACTCCTCCGTCACTATAAAAAATCACCGGAGCCATGGTTCCTTTTTCTAGAAGTGCAGAAACCAACGACAGTGTATTATCAAGATTGGCTTCCTGATAACCCGGCTGCATGCCCTGTAATGCGTCCAAAACTTCGTGCTGATCACTTTGATTAGACAGTATTTCCGGAACCGGACCTACGCCAATTAACGTAAACTTGGTTCCGCTACTCTGCGCCTTAATCAGTTTTTCAGCCTCGGCTTTGGCCAAGTCCATCCGGGTTCCCCCCTCCTCCTTGGTCAACATACTTGCCGAGGTGTCCACAAGGAGAATGAAACTAGCACCGGCCTGTTGATCACGCTCCAAAAAGGGGCGAGTTAAAGCCAAGACCAAGAGCAAAGCCAGCAGAAGCTGTATGAATAAAAGCAGGTTGCGGCGTAGTTTCTGCCAAGGAGTTTGCGAAATAGTATCCGCTAAAGCCTTTTGCCAGAGTAATGTACTACTCACCATTTGCTGTTGTTTCTTTTGCTTTAATAAATAAAATAGAATGATAACAGGAATCGTCAGTAAAAAGACCAACGCCAAAGGCGAGAGGAACTGCATCACACCAACTCTTTTCTCAAAAATCCAGTCTATACGAGAACTTCAGCCCCGCGTAACGACCGCAAAAGTATATCTTCCAAATTGTCATCTGACCCTACAGTATGGTAAGTAATCTCTCTGCTGAGACAAAATTCTTTGATACTATGCAAAAATACTTCTAAGTGTTCCTTATAGGTCTTAAGGAGGATCGGCGTGATACTCACTTCTTTTTCCAACCCTGTTTCACAATCAACCAAGCGGAAATTCCCCATTAACTGAGGATTTCTTTCCTCAGGTGCCAGAATATGCAGAACGACAACTTGCTGCCCTAAATGTTGCAAGTATTTAAGCCCCTCTTCAAAACCAGACGAACTTAACATATCCGAGAGCACAATGGTAAGGCCCGGCCTTTTAATGTATTTACCACTTTGACGCAAACCCACATTTAAGTCTGTTTCTCCTCCTGCTTCCAATTGGGACAAGAATACCCAAAGCCTGCTGATCGCGTTTCTTCCTCGTTGAAGTGGCAGACAGCGATTCGTTCCTGAGTTTAAGGGGATCACACCCACTTGTTCCATATTAACCAAGGCTAAATAACCCAAAGCTCCCGCCAATTGTTTGGCTAGTTGATACTTTGAGCTTCCCTCCAAGGCCATAGAACCGCTGGTATCCAGTAAGAGATGAACACTTAGATCATTCTCTTCCATAAATAATTTAATAAATAATTTATCCAAGCGAGCATAAGCATGCCAATCCACTTGGCGAAAATCATCCCCAGCAACATATGCTCGATAATCGGCAAATTCTACGGACTGTCCTTTGCGGGTTGAACGATGCAGTCCACTATACCGTCCAGCCCGAGCCTTTTTTAAGAGAAACGCCATGTTCTCGAGCTTTTTTAGAAATTCCTTTTCAAAGAGTAGTTCTGTCAGAATGTTCACCCCCTACTCGATGTTCGATGTTCGATGTTCGATATTCGATGTTCGAACCACGACTTTGCAACATTAACCTCGGTTATGAATTTCATACTTATTTCATATTTTATTCATCGTACTTTACGCCACAGCCCTAGACTGCTTCCCCAGTGTTACCTCGAATCGAAGTTCGATGTCGTTCCTGAACTCTCGCACCTCGTAAATCGTGCCTTGTGCCTCGAACTTCCTGCCTCGATTATCTTGGCACAGATTCAAGTAATTCTTGAACTAACTTATCAGTTGTAACTCCTTCTGCTTCCCCTTCAAAGTTAATGAACATGCGGTGTCTCAACGCCGGCAAAGCGACTGCAAAAACATCCTCAAAAGCGACATTAAATCTTCCGTCCAATAAGGCCCTAATCCGCGCAGTCGTTAAGATCGCTTGAGCACCTCGGGGACTGGCTCCATAACGAACATATTTTTTAATTCTCTCAACCGCCCCCGGCTGTTCAGGATGGGTGGCGAGTATAAGCCTTACGATATAATCTGCAACATGATCCGCCACCGGAATATGTTTAGCTACTTTAATAAGCCGGGCCAGTCCTTCATCGTTAACCACGTTTTCCGGCTCAACGCTTTGTTCCGTCGTCGTCATGGTCAAAATCTTCTTTAAATCCTCGGCCGAGGGAAAGGCAACCATGACTTTAAAAAGAAAGCGATCCAGCTGAGCTTCTGGCAATGGATACGTCCCTTCCATCTCCAATGGGTTCTGAGTTGCTAACACAAAAAAAGGATTCGGTAACGCCCTTGTAACCCCACCGACTGAGACCGTTCGTTCCTGCATGGCCTCAAGTAATGCACTCTGAGTTTTTGGAGTTGCCCTGTTAATCTCATCAGCTAAGACTAAATTAGCAAAAATTGATCCCGGTTGAAATTGAAAGCTTCGTCCATCTCCCGTATCTGTCATAATGTTCGTACCCACGATATCAGCAGGCATTAAATCCGGGGTGAACTGAATCCGTGCAAATTTCAACCCTAAGACCTGGCTCAGGGACCTGACCAAAAGCGTCTTGCCTAAGCCAGGGACACCTTCCAGTAAAACGTGTCCTCCAGAAATTAGACATAATAAGACCTGCCTAATGGCATCCTGCTGGCCGACCATTACCTTAGCGACTTCCCTTTCGATCCCTCGGACTTTATCTACAATTTCAGCCAATTGCGCTTCTCCGATATCTGACGGCAAATTTATCCCTCCATACATTTGTTATTACTCCCCTGACAAATCCAAAAAATAATTCCTAACCAAAGCCTTCAAATTATCTGGTACATACTCTTTGTCCATACTTTCTCGTGCATCGGCCTCGTATTGAGTATACACCTCCGAATAGGGTAGCAACATTCCGCCCTGAGCAAGTCCGCCAGCTGAATCAACCAGCGTTGAATCTCCTGAACCACTACCTGCCGAACCACTAACCCGGCTTTCTACTCCCCCATTCTCAATCCTACCATTCGGAACATACACTTGATCCCAGTGCCCTTCACGACTGTCTTGAGTCCCACTTAAACCGCTGGAACTGGGACCCCCAACCTGAGTTTTCCCCTTCATTCCGCTTGTCTGGTTGCTCGATCCGCTCCCCGCATCATTGCCACTTTTCCCGCCACCACTGCCACTGCCGCCTCCTGAGCCTCCACCAGCTCCACCGCTTCCCGCGGAACTCCCACTTGCTCCACTACCGCTTCCTGTCCCCGAGCCCGAGCCTGTCCCTGTCCCTGATCCTGTCCCAGAGTCTGTTCCTGCTCCGGTTCCTGTCCCCGAGCCAGTTCCTGCTCCAGAACCTACTCCACTCCCCTTATCGCTCCCGCTTCCACTTTGACTTCCATCATTTCCCCCATTGTTAGCCCCAGCTCCAGCAGGAGCGGTTCCCTTTCCTGAACGATTGGCCGCTGCCAAGATTTTCCCCTTTGCGCTACTCAGTCCTTTTGTCAAATCCCCTGCTAAACGGGCTGCAGCTTCCTCCGAGGCAAGTTGCTCAGCTAGTTGCTCTGACAAATCAGCCATCTCCTCAGCGCCTGCTTGTCCAGAGGAACCGATTGCCTGGCTCAGCTTGTTTAGATCAGCGGCTAGATTAGGGTTACCCGCTTTTTCCAGAGACTTAGCGATCTCCTCAAAAAACTTCGAGAGCTTCTCTCTTTCTGCCGGATCCATTTCTTTCATCTTCTTTTCTAGTTCTTCCGCCTGTTGCCGAAAATCTGGGGCATCCCGCTTTTGCAAAGCGGCTCCAGCTTCTTTAGTCGTAGGACTTTGCTGTAACCTAAAGGCCAATTTATCTAGGATTTGCTTTTCTTCAGCCTGACTTAGCCTCTTGGTCATTTCCTTTTGGGTTTTAGCTAGAGCTTCGACCCCTGCTTCTAAAGATTTCGCTTTTTTAAGTTCCTGTTGTAACTTGGTTAATTGATCGGAAAGCTGTCTCTTTAAATCAGCCGATAGTTTGGGATCATTCTTTAATAGCTCTTCAACTTCATTAACCATACTTTGTGTGGCGATCAGTTCCTCTTTCGCTTGATGGTTGGCTAGAGCGATCTCATCCATCCGATTCGGCCAAAAAGACAAAGCAAGAACAGCCACCAGCAGAGCTGTGAGGATTCCCAATGGTTGGTTCAGTCTCGGCCAAGGGATTGCCTTTTTATACGCCACCCCCTTTAAATGCTCTAACGCATCTTGACGTTGACGCTGGGCTAAAAGGTCTGAGGAATCCTGCAATTGCCAGGCCGTCGTCATCCGTTCTTTAAGCCCTGCCCGGTCTAAGGTTAGAGCAGTTTCCCACAAACCAGGACGCAACATATACGCCCTTAGCATAACTGAAGCAAAAACTAACAAGCTAAGGCCAACCGCCCAGGAGCTACTGGCATAGAGGGGGAAAATCCGGGCGACAATAAACACCGACAAAGCAGCCCCAGCAGCCATTGTCAGTCCTCTAAGGAGCCACTTAGTATAATGCTGCCGAGTAATATGCCTTAAAACGGGCTTTAAGGCCTTAATTAAGGTTAGCCCTTTTTTCGATTCCACGCCTAACCCCCTTTCTTGTTGCCAGCCCGCAGGGGACGAATTAGCCAAACCGTTAGCCCTAAGGAAACCAAGATGATCAAAGCATCTAACATTAGATTCACTTGCCAGACAGGCCTAGGCTTAACTGGTATTGGTTGGGGCACCGGTTTACCATCAATAAACGTCGTTGACGTTATCCCCGTAAATTGGACATTCATCGGTCGTACATAAGGTATTAATTCCATCCCTGTCGGTAAGACAGAACCTAACGCCACTATAGGATTGAAATTTACGATAAAAGGGGTAGGCGGCGGCTGGTTTAACCTCGCCCATTTTTCCATAGTCAAACTCTGGACTACTGCGGCTGAGATTAAAGTACCCCCAAACAGAAAGAAGGTCAGCAGATAGCTAATCACTATTGCCGTAATCGTCCGTTTAAATAGGGCTGAGCAAAGCAGGCCGATACTAGCAATAGTCACTGTCGTAACCAGGGAAATCAGAACAACGACCAGTAAGTCACCCATAGCCACTGCCCCAAAAAGAAAAATCGTGCTGTAAATCGGCATGGAAACTAAGATCAGTAATACCATATAACTAATTGCGGATAAAAGTTTACCTGACACAATGGAGAAGGGGGAAAGTCGGGTCACCAGCAAAAGTGGCCAAGTCTGTCTCTCCTTTTCCCCACTGATAATCGAGGCTGTCATTCCTGGGGTTAAAAAAGCAATCAGAATGAGCTGTACAATCACAAGGATCGCAAAAATCGTCATTCCCAAGCGTAAAGCCTGAGTGCCGCCATAACTATAGCGGGTTTGGAGATAATAAGCGAAACCCCCAATTCCGGCTAAGGCCATTAAATAGATGCTTATTAAAAGCGGCGACCGCCAGGTACGCACTCTATCTCGCAATTCTTTAGCTAACACTGGATTTAAGATCATCGTGCTGCCCCCTTAGTAATCTGCATAAACAGATCTTCTAAACTATTTGAGGATTCCGCAAAGGAAAGAACGGGGAGTTCAGCAAGAACCAAAGCACGTAATAGCTTTTGTTGCTCCTCTGGATTGCCTGAAAAACGAACCTGTAAAACTCCATCTGCGGTCTCATTCACGGCCGCTACCCAGGGATTTTCTTCCATCATGGCCCTAGCCGCGCTGATATTGTCCTGAACCTTAACTTGGATCAATCGTTCCTGCTGAAGTTGGGCAGTGATACTATCCATACTCCCAACGGCAACCAACTCTCCCCCCTCAATAATCCCTACTTCAGTACACAGCTCCGCCAGTTCCGGCAAAATATGGGACGAAATAATAATACTCTTACCCATATTCTTGAGTTCCCGTAGCAATTCCCGCATCTCTACCCTGGCCCTGGGATCCAAACCTGAGGCAGGCTCATCTAGGAGAAGCACTTTTGGGTCATGAACCAAACTCCGGGCCAAACACAACCTTTGCTTCATGCCACGGGACAACGAATCAACATAAGCATCCGCTTTGAAATTGAGATCCGTCAGCTCTAAAAGATCCGCGATGATACTCCTTCGTTTCCCCCTGGAGATCCCGTAGCAGGAGGCATAAAAATCCAGATACTCAGTCACTTTAATCCGCTCATACACCCCAAAAAAGTCAGGCATATAACCCATTAGACTACGAACCTTCTTGGGATGTTTGGTCACATCCACCCCATCAATATAGGCTTTACCCTCTGTCGGAACCATCAGGGTCGCCAGAATTTTCATAGTTGTCGTCTTACCGGCTCCATTCGGTCCCACAAAACCAAAAATACTGCCCTGTTCAATTTCTAAACTTATTCCTTTAAGGGCTTCCATCTTGCCATAGATCTTTCTCAAACCTTCAACCCTAATCACTTACAATGCCCCCCCCTTACTACTAAGAGAGATATTTACTCCAAAAAATTCTTGGTCTTGAAACTGTTGTGGTTGGTTGAACTGTGATTGTGATTGTGATTGTGATTGTAATTCGGGCTGATTCGATATTTTGAAGCGAACCAAGCGGCCACTGTTGAAATAGTTTGTAGGATCTTTGATCACTGTGTTATCTGAGGTCATATTAATATCGTCCCAAGCAGCTGTTTTCCAGTTATAAAGGTACCCCTTTACCGCTGCAGAAAAAGAGGCGCCATTTCTCTTATGAATGTTCAACTGCATTTCACTAAATTTACCCTCGGGGAGTTGCATTTGGTAAACCGCTTCTGAATTAGCTTGCATCATAATACTTCCAGGGCCAAACCCTACATTTTGAGAACTTAATAACGTCCCTGAAATGAAGCCCTCTGGTACTTCAAGACGTTCAGGGTCAAATTTTAAGTGCAAGGGAACTTGAAACAAGGTAGTATAGTACTTCTTCACCTTATTATCCTCAATGCTCAGTCCCCCTTGGAGAGGTTCTGCTGACCAACCAAAAAACAGTAATTTGCTCTCAGACCCAGGGTCCCACCCATTGCCTAGTTGACTTTCGAAAATTTGTTGCCGCATCATGTCTCTGGCTTGAGGTCGTGGCGGGGGTCCTGACCCTTGCCAATTCACCTGAGGATTATAGATTTGATAAGCTATAGGGGCACCATTGTTCAGATTATTGTTCGTATTTAGGTTAATTTCCGTCTCAGTCTTCTCCCCTGCGTTGAGCGCAGCGATCTTCGTAAACCAATTGGGGGAAGAGACTATTACACCGTCCGTAAAATTATACTGAGTACCATTTGTGATCGTTGCCAGCCACTTATTGTCTTTGAACGAGATTTCCCCGCTGATGGACCCGGTAAGGGAAGCATCTTCAACCGCTGAAAACCCTCTCATAACCCAGGAACGCATTTGAAGGAAATCTATATTCGTTTGTCCAGGTGTTTGTTCTACACGGAGCGTTGCGTTGGGTCTCTGATTTGTCCGAGGATCAATTCTCATTCCTCCATCGAGATTGGGCAAAGCGCTGACGAGATGTTTACCTGGTAATTCCAGATGATAGGTTGCATGGGTTGGGGCAAATAAGCCTGTAACCGCTGTAACTTTCGCCAGAGAAGTTCCTGGCATCATCTCAACGACATTGATCTGGTGAGCAATGATTTCCGCAGGGCGGGTTTTAAAGGATGTGAAATAAATCAAGAGCACGAAAATTACTGACAAGGCGGGTACAGTAAGCCAAGTCCATTCCCGTCTGTCCAATTTCTTCAGGACCAGATAGTTGAGAAGGCCTGCTAATAAAAGATACGGGCCGATCATCCAGGCCATCGTCCTCAGGGAGGGAAGAGCCATGTCCTCAATATTCCCCAAAGCATTGGCCATGCCGTATGCATTATTGAATTGCCCTTTGAAAAAAGGCCCCCCCAACTGACCAGGTACTAGGCCATTCCCAAACTCAGGCTTCTCAGCGAATACAAGATCCTTCCAAAGGACCTCGCTCCCTGTCCAGTTGGACATAGGCTCTAGAGCAGGATCAAAAGCCAGGTATAAAACCTCGCCTTCCCCGAATGGATACTTGATAGCTAAAGGTCGTCCTTGTTCCGAAAAAAGAGGCTTACCTTTAGAACTTTGGAGCTTAGCTATACGTACGGGACCTGATATAGCTTCACTGATCGGTTTACTTAAGCTACTTGGGAGAGCACTCAGGGTAAGAGTTTCAACTCCAGAAACCGTGACTGCTTGCAATTCCTGTGGCAAATTCGGGAGCACCTTTTGCCAACCTGAACCTCCCCCCACGACTAAGGTACCGCCCCGACTCACCCAGTGGGTTAAGGCAGTGGACTGTTCCTTACTAAGTTTCAAATTAACATCATTAAAAAGCAGCACATTAAAGAAACCCAGCAGATCTGCCTTCTCCGGCAGATCTTCATTTTTGATCGTCGTTACAACCGGGCCCAACCAACTCGCTTGCTTTAGCCCATTCAGAGGGGCTAACCCTTCCTCAGAACGATCTAGCAAACCAATAATCAATTCATTATTACTCAGAAACGCAAATTTGACGGTCTGCTTAGCGAGGACTTGATCCCCACTTACTAACTCAATGTTCACACTCGTCAAACCCTGAACAGGTATATAAAAATTAAAGCCCTTCGTCGATCCCTGAGGAATGACTGCACTGCTAACATAGTCCATGGTGTTAAATTCCAGGTTATTTTCATTAGGCGTAACTCTCAAATCTCCTTGAAGATCCGCTCCCTGGTTCGTCACTTCAACTTGAAGAGGAAGCCAAACACCTTGTTTTGTGTAGTTTCCATAGGTCCCCTTTGCTTTAATTATGATGGAAGGGTTTTGATCTTCATCCTCTGGAGCAGCCAAAACAGCCTTTGTCGATAGACCTACAGATGATAGAAGCATAAACATAGCAATAAATAGAAGTATCCAGTTCCTTAGCTTTGACAACATCTCAGCTCCTTTTTCTTATCTTTCACTGAAAAAATCTCTTTCCCACTTTTTGCTCTTAAATTCACTATTCTACCACAATCCATTAAATACCTCTTTTTCCAGCATAGACAAAAGTATGCCTTGCGCTAAATCATTTGTGATATGTGCAAAATTTACAACATCTCGTGGTAGTTAATCCGGTTGGTTTTATTCGCTCTAAGAGCAAATCATATGTTTCGGGTGATCAAGTTTTTCGGCATGGCTCAGAGATCGTGTTCATGCCCAATGACCTTTGTGACACCCTCTCACTTCAATATTTCATATAAGCCGTTAAAATCTAGCCTTAACCTTTTGGACTAAATACCAACCCTCCCCCTTTACCATCTTTGTTTACTCTATATAGAGAGTAAATAAAGATGGTAAAAGGTTACAAAATAAGCGTTTTTTTATTTTAATTAACTTTATCTTCGGCAACACACGTATGCGAAATACTATGTATAAAGAGCTTCCTCTTCAATAGAAATTAGATTTCTAGGAAGAGAAAGCCCTTTTCTTGTGCTTGTTACTTACTCAGCTGTAATATAACTCTTCAGACCAAGTTTGAGCTAATAGTAGCCAATTTTCAATACCTTGGAATTTCTTATACTCAGGCCCGCCAAAGCCTTAGAGTCAGGCAACGAAGACTCCCACCACCGGCCAATAGGGCATCGGGATGAAATTCAATGATCTGGACGCCACGTTGCTTCAATTTCTTTTTAGTCTGATCGTTGAGGGCGATATCGTAGTGAATAAGAATCTTGGGCTCCAGTGGAACAAAGCTACAACCCCAATTCTGCTGCTCTTCATCATTGATCTCCATGAGTTCTATATTTCTCTTGCCTAAGAAAGCCTTTAGGTCAATTTCAATCCGCTTCTCTCTGCGAACCAAATAAGTTCTGAGCAAGGCCGGAGGAAAATACAGGGCTAAATCTTCACTGATCCTGTTGAAAATCATATCTGCATGCATGAACCGTCGCGCCTGTGGTGCCTTGATATATATCACTTCCTCGAAACTATCTAAGGCTTTAGCAAAAAAACCTTCGATTGTACTGGGTTTATGCCGTTCAGTATCCACAATAATTAGCGTAGTAGGAGACAGAATTAAGCAGCCTTCAAACTCTTCCTGGGTTTCAAATTCATGAAGGATAGGTATGCCGATATTTGTGAGAACTTCCTTAACGACCTTTTCCTCCCCCGCCCGGGTTCCTGGACACATTTCGGATAAAATAGCCCCTTTACTCGTGATGACGGCTGTGTCATGAAGATAAGGTAGATTCGGAAGTTTGGCTAACAAATCCTTAGTCTGGTGGGCAAAATTTCTAACGAACAGCACCTCAACATTGTTTGCTTTTAACAACTGAGCATACTGCTCATGCTCCCTTAAATACTGATCAACCTTTGGAACATAATTAAATAAATGATACTTGTAGTTTGATTGATTGATGGTTGAGAGCGATTCGATAGGGTTATGCAGTAAAACCTTCTTTAATCTTGCTAGTTTTTCAGTTCCAAACCTTGGTTTTGTCCCGCTCATTTTCTACATCCTATCTTATGGTTTTCTTGACCCTATCAATAAACACACTACATTACTGAACCATATCAGGGCTTTTAGGATTTACATAGTCGACTAATGCCCGGTTTAAATCAAAAAATTGGCGACTTATTTCCGGGGCTTCCTGCCACTGACTATCCTCGGAATGTCGAGCGAAATGATCTAGAAACTCTGGCAAGTGGTCATCGCTATAAGCGTCCCGGAATCCCTGCAAACTGAAATGGGATAAGAAATTGCAATTCAAGTTTAAATGATTATACAACTCCTCGCTGATGTAGCGAGAATCTCGCTTGTCCACAACCTGCTGAAAAGATTCAAGCACTTCTTGCTGTTGTCGTTCAGTCAGAGTATACACTATTACTCCCCCTTTTGTTTCACTAGCCAATCAGTTAAACTCTAAAAAGTAGTGCCCTTCGCCATTATTATACCCACTAAGTTAATTGACTACCGATAAGGAAACTATTAGTATTAGTGGCGCTGTACATAAGAAAATTAGAGTTCTGCAGTATACTATCCTGTCTTTCAATTTGTTATAACACTAATCCTTCCGCTATCATTACTAAGATATACCAGCACCTTACACCCGGGTTTATCCCGGGTTTTCTTTTTGAAAACTACCAGGTAAAATCTTGATACAATATTGCACTTTCTGGAAATTATGACATTTCAAATGTCCTCCAAAAGATATATAATAAATTATAATTAGGAAAGAAGGTAGAACTATGTCGGTTTCATTGGTATTTGTGAATAACAAAATAGAGTTTCGATATGTTTCAGATCAAAATAAAATCTTTATTTTTGATCTGAAGAATGATAAAGCGTTGCCAACGTATTTATTACCTGCTAAATCAACTGAACTCGATAAGAGTACTTTTATTGACATTTGTCTAAATATCCGTAAGCAAATTGACAAAGGAAGACATACCCTTAAACAGAGTAAGGACACAATTTAGTAAATCTTAACTCTCACTCAATTCTTGGGTTATTAAAAGCAAATTCATAGTTATTCCTTGAAATAAGATGGTCAATGGGGCCACGACAATGCTCAGTCAATTTAACGTAATATTCAGCGCTATACCTGCTTTGATTTTTAGCATTATCCTCCTCAAAATGGACTTTTTCCTGGCCTTAGACAAACGACAATCAATCATTGCTTTTGTCTTGGTATTAACTTTCGTCGGATGGGCCAAATTGGCGACCCTAGTGATGGAGAGGGTCAGGGAGGTTTTAAATAAACCGTTTATCACAGCTGAATCGGCCATAGGTAAGGGCAAACTAAGGATTGCACTGGAAAATGTGCTTCCCCACTTAGCCCCGTTTCGATTCTAAATTAAAGAACCTTACTAAATAGTAAGGTTCCTAACCCAATACTTAAATTGAATGTAATTTATTATTGGAGTTTTTCCAGTTCTCTGGGGTTGTATGCAAATTCACCAAGCATAACATCTAACCTTACAACAATAAAGACACCCATTTCATCACGATCAACACGTACAACTATTCCAGTACAGTGATTACAAGTCTCTACGCGATCTCCGACTTCGAATAAGCCTTCATTACGGAAGAAGAACTTCTTCTTGGCTTCTATCATAATTCACCCTCCCCTTTCTCCAACAGCAACTAGTTAACATACCGCTCACGGGATAAGGAATAAACCAATTCCCACCTTAAAATACGTGAATATTTTCACTAGTCACAACAAACATTTTATCGGCTGGATAGTTCAACGATTTCGCTTTCTCACTAAAAGTGTACCATTATGTGAAACCCAAGTCTATAGCATATCCAAATTGTCATAATAGGTTTTATTGATAGGCAAGGCAACCCATCCAACTTGTTGGAAGTTATGTCTGAACTCTGATACTACCAGTGGCTTTAAGAACTCGAGTGGGAAACCACAGTTATACCAATTATGTTAATAGACTACTCTGAATATTGAGACTTTGTAATATTAGGTACTAATTACTTAACTCTGTTCTATACTATAGTAGTAAGACTGAACAAAGGAAATTCGTAGACGTACTGCTGACCTGACTGGAAACTGTTCAATTAAATTGTAAAGAAATGGGAGGTACGCAATATGTTAGAAAGAAAATCTTATGAAATTAGTGAACTATACGAGAAAATTAATTTAATTATGGGAGTATCTTATGGTAGTGAAGGCATAATACCATGCCATAGATGTTGTGATAATAATTGTTGCATTAGCGACTCAGGTGACGTTCTATGCGGAGGGTATATGGAACATTCAGAAGTGACAGAGACAGTAACAGGTGCTAAATTATATGTAGTTAAATGTCACAATGCAGTGGAATTCAACCTTTAAAGACACGCTTTTTATATTGAGATCCACTGCGAGTAAAAAGCAGGAATATCTATTAATCGACTTGCGCTAATAATAATGTTTTTCATACTCCGGCACTGTACCAAGAGTTAAGATCTTAGATACAACTCGTTTTACCTCAAAATTGATTATGAATGTATATCCCTAACTCCAGGTTATTACGACAGGATGTGTAGAAGCGGAAAGCTAGCAAGAAGCAATATTTCAAAGAGCAGAAGTCTCCTCTCTGATTGTTTAGTTCCAAAGCTTAAATATTCTCCCGTTATTGAGTCCACAATTTTCCACTGATTTGATAAAACCGCATATCTTTCATTAAGCTCAAAATACTCACTCATCTTGTCAAATATTTGTCTTAATTCAAGGGTTCTGCTAAACTCTGAGGGTCTATCAAGAAGCCTTACGCTTTCAATGCTCCTGTATTTAAACCGGATGCTTTTGGCAAGGGTTGAAGACACCTTTTTAGTATTTGCCCATAGAAATCCCTTATTAAGTTGACTTATAAAATTTCCCGCCTCATCTAAAACCTCGGAAAGCTCGGTTTCAATCTTATAAAGCTCGGTAGACTTTGCTAAAACTGCGGCAGCTATATCATCCACTTGTTGGTGATAATCAAATATTCCCTCGTCTCCTTCCCATAAGTTTACATGGACGTCGCTCGAGAGGATCATCTCATGGGTCTCATTAAATTTAGAAAGCAATTTATAATCTAAGTCAATGAACAGCGTCCCCAAATACTCTAGAAAAATAGAGATTTCGTCTTGATTGAAGTTTAAGAAGGTAATACACCCATATTTATATAAGTACACTGCCTTGTTTGCTGAAGTATATTTTAGGATCTTTTCAACTTCCGTCCCGTTAAATTTAATATATTCCTTCCAGCCTACGTCCTTCCTAAGATTAATAAATGTGGCTATCCGCACGAGAGGCAGTCTAGTTGCAACTTTATAGGTATTAAGGATTATTCTTTCCATATTACACCTGTCTTTACCTGATTAATTCAAGCACCATAAGCACTACTTCAATAACGATCAGCAGAACAATCACCCATTCAACAAACAATCCGCGTATGGAATGGCTTATGGTAGCAAACCCATCAATGATACTTTTCAGGATTTCAGTCTTGCTTTTTATCACCTCGTACCGGTCATTTAGCTCAAAAAACTCTGACATCTTTTCGTAAAAATCTGCTGCATCACTGTTAGTCCAGGTTATGTCGGGTTTATCAAGAATCATGATATACGCAATGGTATTGTATTCATGCCTGACAATCCTTGAAGTTGTCTTGGCAAGTTCTTTGTTCCCGATATTCAGTTTACCCTTCTCCAGTCTATCAATTTTGCTTTCAAGATCATCAAGAATCTTGCTCAGCTGCTCTTCTATCCTTTCAAGTGCTACAGACTTGGCAATCACGATGGATATTAATTCAGGGTAAAACAACTCCATATTTGGAATCTGAACATAGCGATCCGTAAAATCAATTTCTTCACCTTCAACCGGATGAAGTACATAATCTTCCTGAAACCTGTCATAACGTCCGATATCGATATCGGGCTTTATTGCTTTCAGATAGCGCATCAATGTTTCAGTATGCTGTTTGTTCGAGTTAATAAAAACTATACTCCCAAAAGAAAAAACTAGGATTTTTTCATCCTTCCCGGGTTCCTCGCCAATAATTATTCCAAGCACCTCATCTTGAAGAAGAAGAGGCTCCTCCCAGGTATACTTTTTCCTGATCTTGCATTCTACAGCGATCTTATTAAGATCGATTTCATTTGTCACTGCAAAGGCTTTAAACTTTAAGTCATTCATATGATTCCCTTAACTTTCTGTTTAATATCAAGCGACAATAGGTAGTTTTTTATAGTATATACAGTAAGAGTATTTTTCTATTACTTTCCCTACATCTGAACAGTTACTCGATGTAAAGATAGTTAAACGATCGCTAACTATCTTGAGTTTTTTCAACAAAAATACCCTCAGAAATCTTAGGACTTCCCAGGGTGTCCGTTACATTCAACAAAATCCTCTGAGCCGGGTTACCTTCCTGGAGTGCTCGAAACTGTAAAGCAATAGGTGCTCTACGGGCACCTTTCGCATAGACATTACCCCCTTGTCCCATTATATCATGCCAAATGCATATAAAACAGGCATATGGTATTTTTTACTAAATTCTTAATGGATCCCCTTGTTAAAGAGCTCAAGAGTACAAATGGTTAACAACCACAAAAATGTTGTGCTTTATCTTTAACCTCTGGAATATCTTAACTAAATACTCACCATTATTCCTTGAATTTGCTTGTTAATTAAAATACCAAAAGGAGAGCCTATCTGCTCTCCTTTTGATATTTTTAATGGAATCGCTTAACGACTTTTCCCGCTATTTCCAGCCGCATCGTCTTTTAATGCATTATAAGCCTGTTCCAACCGTGAATACTTATCTTTAAGTTGTGCTAATTCACTGGCTAAAGCTTCTCTTGTATCTTCATCTTTATGGCTCAAATAAAACACCTCCCTAATATATTTACCATAACAGTATTTCCTGCATTTCATGAATTATGTTGAGCTTAGTACACATTTGGCTCCTTGAGCAAACAATAAAAGGGGTATCGCCGTTACTAGCCTCAAAACAACCCTAAGTGGTTGTTTTTTTATTTGCCCTGTTTGCTACTCACCCTTCTTCTTTAACTCAAATATATTAAGTTAATAGATCTTCCGATTTTCAATTATTGGAGGAGGCAAAAAATGAATAATCTTAAACGTATTTCTAAAGTTTTTGAATCAGCAGAAGAAATCCCCTTTGACGACTCCTCCAGAATTATTCTAATGAGTGACGTCCATAGAGGTGATGGAGGCTGGGCGGATGATTTCTCAAAGAATCAAAATCTATATTTTGCTGCGTTAACCCATTATTATAATGAAGATTACACCTATATAGAAATTGGTGATGGCGATGAACTTTGGAAAAATAAAAGACTTTCTGAAGTAATATACGTGCATAGCCATGCTTTTTGGCTTCTTTCAAAATTTTTCAAGGAAGGTAGACTTTATTCAATTTTTGGAAACCATGATATGGTAAAGAGAGACCATGAATTCGTGAAAAACAACATGTATCAGTACTTTGATGAACGGGAGAAAAAGTATTTCCCTTTATTCGAGAATATAAAGGTGCATGAGGGGCTAGTTTTAAAGCATAAGCTGACCAACCAAAAAATCCTCTTGATCCACGGGCATCAAGTAAGTTTTATAGATTATGAAATGTGGAGGTTAAGTAGATTTCTAGTTCGGTATTTATGGCGACCTCTTGAATCATTTGGCGTCAATGACCCTACCAGTACCGCCAAGAATTATGACAAAAAAGACGCAGTCGAAAAACAACTTATTGAGTGGGTAACACGGGAAAAGCATATGCTTATTGCTGGTCATACTCATAGACCTAGGTTTCCTCAAGTAGGTGAACCTCCATACTTTAATGACGGGAGTAGTGTCCATCCTCGTTGTATTACGGGAATCGAAATTACAGATGGTAATATTACACTCGTCAAATGGGACGTCAAAACAAAGATTGACGGCACCTTGTTCATAGGCAGAGAAATACTGGTAGGACCTAGAAAATTAAAGGCTTACCTTCACCCCATAAGGTGAATCGGATCTCTATTATTATTAGAAGCTATCCTCTGTTCTTGATAGCTAATCCTTTTAAGAAATTTCTAGCGTATTTATCACCACACTCTTTATAATGCTTATGCCCTTCTTTTCTAAGCAGAGCGCTTAATTCTCCTTTTGTTACAATGACCCCAGTTTCTTTTAATATATCAAGAATATCATCACTTGTTAGTGAGAGCGCTATTTTCAATTTCTTAAGCAGGATATTATTAGGATGATTTTCACTATTCTTGAGTACTGGCATTTCAGGTTGCCCTGGCTTTGGATCTTGTTTTCCTCTTTTAAATATAATAAAGCCATTTAGAAATGACTCGAGCATACTGTTCTTGCATTTTATATTCTCTTCCTTTTCATCTATTTCTTCATGATCATCAACAACATTATTGTAACGGTAAGTTTCTTTTGATTTTATAAGTAATTTTCTCACTTCTTCTGTTGTAAGTTCAACGCCACCAAGTTCAAATATCTTCACCATATCTGTATCCCTGATATTGAGTGCATATCTTAATCTAATTAATATATCATTATTATCCATTTTATAACCCTCCTGAATTTCTTAAACTATAACTTACATTATAACATGAATATTTCGGTCGGGCAGAGCCCCCGATCATATGACAGGACAACGCAATACCTAACTAGCGAGCCTGACGACATCTAGTTTCGCTAGTCCCTAAGCGGATCAAAGTAACAACATTAGTTAATTTGCAACGTTCTGTGTACTAAGACCCAGCCTTTAACGGAGGCCGAACTGGGTCTAAGACAGACTTGGTATCAAAAAGATTCTTTAGAATTGCTTCCTGGTTATACAGTGCGATCCCGTCAATATGCCTCCTGTCCATCATCACATAGTCGGTAGAAGCTTTCAGATAGGGAGTGGGTCCCACCGAATAGAGAATATTGAACCCTTGATCGAGCAGGAACTGGAATTTGGGATTCCCAGGCAACACCGAGCTGCCAAAAGGGTAAACATAGATATTAGTGGGGCCGATAAGCGATCCCACTTCTTTTTTCCATTGCAATGTGTCTTTCTCCAGACTTTGATAAGACTCCGCCCTGGCATCCAGATGGCTGTAACCGTGCGAGGCAAACGTCCAGCCGGTTTCTTTAAGTCGTTCAATAATCCCTAAGGCAGTCTGCCGTTCTTCCGGATAGGAAGGGGAATCCAATTTATTGGTATTATACCCTAAAATCCCGTAATAACCGGTCAAGGCTAGAATTCCCTTGGCTCCCTGGAAGGAAAAGTCGGGATGTTCAGCGACAAAGGCATCGATAATCGGGATAATCTCATTATCATGGGAGATGACTTCCTCTCCCCTCGGGGATACGGAATAAGTCGCCACACTGCCATCAGAATCCAGAATCAGTTTGCTGATCGTCCCATTCGTTGATTTGTAATCCGGATAATTAACATCATCAACAGACAGGATGAGCGGTTTCTTGTTGGAAGGAAGCTTTAGCTCTTTGGGCACCAAGACCGTTTTCCCATCCTCTACTTTCTCTTCATACAAAGCATTTTCATTAATCAAAATATAATTGTTGGCATAGATTTGGTTGAGAATCTTCTCAAATTCACTCACCGTCACAAAATACTGATTAAATCCATTGGAATCTACATCCCCATCAAAGGTCAGGGACGGATAAGCCAAGAGCGGATGGAAAAAAATATGCTCAATCAGTCCATTATAAGCAACTAAACTTTTCTCCGCTTCCAGAGCTTGCTGATATTTTAGAAGATCGCTTTTTACTTGTGCATCATCTGGGTAATAGGCTGATATACTGGTCAAAAGTTTTATCGCTTCCTGATAATTACCCTGTTTGCTTATGACCCCTGCTTTGGCCAGATAATGGGGGTGCATTTCTGTTGTCGATTTCTTGATCTGGTCCTGGGCTGTCTGATAATCTGCGTTTTTTGAGGTTATTTTTTTATAGAATTCTATAGCCTGTAAATAATCCTTATCAGCATAGGCTGTATTCCCCTTAAGATAACTTTCCCGTTCAGCCTCATCCTGGATCGCACGGGCCGCATCTTCAATTTGCTGATTTATAACCGCTTCCTGGCGCTTTTGCTCCTGTAATTGCTGAGCATACAGTTCTTTCTGCGCACGGATTTGTTTCTGTGTTTCGTATTGGCTATATAAGATTGGCACAGTAAAACCTGTTAAGAGAACAAATCCCAGCAGAGCTATGATAATTGTCTTATGTGCGGAAAGATTTAGGTTTGTTTGCAAGATGATCATTCCTTTTGCTCATAATGAATCTTCAATATTTCTCTATATTAGTATAAAATTTGCCATATAATCGTCATCTCCTGTTATACAGAACAAAAATTAAGCCTCATAACAAATAACAAAAAAGCGCAAATACATCTCAGCTATTGGCTGGGAGATGTATTTGCGCGCGAATATCCCATCTATTATTTAGACCTTCGCCTTTCCTAACTTCATTTGTTGGTATCTCTTCCTTCACGGACAGACAACCCTCCATAAGTAAGGAACCCTGTACACAACAACAGAACGTGAGACTTCCACTATGCCCTGAACACAAGAAAGGTACGTAATCATAGAAATCAGGCGCGGAGATCCCTTTATGTTGATCACCCCTTGTGTAGATACCCCTAATTTTCTGGCTACCTGTCCTGTCGATAACATCTCACGGTCAAGTCTGACTTATTCGCTTTAAGAACTTGACTGCAAATTATTAATGGATTACTATTAATGGATCACTATTATCGAAACCCGATATCGTAATTCGAAAGGAGGCAAACTAATATGTCAGCTAAAGTATTAAGAAAGTTTTTTCTTGGATTCATAAGCATTCATATTCTTCATCATGCCTCTAAAGAACCCATTTATGGTCTTTGGATGATTGATGAACTTAAGCGTCATGGCTATAATTTGAGTGCTGGAACACTATATCCAATACTCCACAGCATGGAAAAAGATGTATTGCTATTAGTTGAAGAACGCAATGTGGACGGAAAAATTCGTAAATATTACATGATTACTGAACAGGGTAGGGTCGTTTTAAAAGAAGCTCGTAACAAAGCATTCGAACTTTTTAAAGAGATGAAATAGGATGGGAATGTATCATGAAGTTATTTGGACCACCAAAAACAAAAGAAACACTTTTTCAATATCTACTTAAATATAAGTTTCAGTTCATAGTTTCCTCTTTAACCGGCATCATTTACAACACAGCAATTGTACTTGGACCAATTTTACTGGGTCGCCTCATAGATGCAGCAGGCGGTGGTACCGGTCAGCAAGTATTTTTGTCGGCGTTTTTCTTTGTCGGTGTGACTGCATTCTTCCAGTTTTCAAGATTCATTAAGCGGTGGTATATGCGTGATCAGTTCAACCGTGTTGCCTGTGACCTGCGTCAAACCTTCCTCGAAAGAACGCTTCACAGAACATTGCCGGAATTGGAAAAAGAGACCGTTGGTGATTTAATGTCTAGGACAGTCGGTGATATTACACTAGTGGTCGATACAGTTATGTCGACAATTAACGAAGGCTGGGACACTTGGCTTCTCATGATGTCTTACTTTGTCGTACTTATGGTAATGGATTGGAAAATCACACTGTTAGCAACCCTCTTGGTACCAGTGACTTTACTTGTAGCTCATAACATGCGTCATATTCTATATAATTACTCATTGGATGCTAGAAAGTCTGCATCGACGGCCAATACTGGATTGCAAAGATATCTAGGTGCTATTTCCGTATTGCGTTTGTTTGGTCGGGAGGCTTCAGAAGCAAAGGAAATTATGGATGCTTACAACACCCAGGTTCGTTTCAATATTAAACAAATGTTGTTGCAACAGTCTTTACTGCCTATTTATGCTTTACTCGCAGGGCTAGGTATCGTTGTTGTCATAGGTCTGGGCGGTGAGAAAGTCATGGTTGGTGACTGGACAGTTGGAACCTTCAATGCTTATATGGTCATGTTTGTCGCTTTTTCGGGCAGGACACGGGTTGCTGCAAAGGTATTCAATCGCTGGCAGGGGGCTCGCGCAGCATGGCAGCGTGTCAAAGAAAAAATGGCTATTTCTGTTGACTCAACTTTAACGACTAACGAAGAGTTTCTTGAACCCATCTATACGATTAAAGTAGAACAGTTAACCTTTGGATTTAATGAACAACCAGTTCTTCATAATCTATGCTTTGAGGGTCATCGGGGACAGATTATTGGTGTAACCGGTGCTGTAGGTTCTGGAAAAACAGCTTTGGTCAATGCTCTGACGGGTCTGTATCCTTATCATGGCAGTATCACCTTCAACGATGAAGAACTCAGAGATTTGCCTTTGTCAACAATACGGAAACGTATTTCATACGCCGGGCATGAACAGTTCTTATTCTCCATGTCCATTAGAGATAATATTTTACTCAAAACCATTGATGAAAATTCTAGGCTAATTGATGATGAAGCGAATCGCACTACAGCGCATTTGTTAGATAAAAGTTTGAAGTCGACAGCATTATACGAAGATTTAGGACGTTTTGAACATGGTCTTGACACTCAGGTTGGTGAGAAGGGCGCAAGGGTATCAGGTGGTCAACGTCAAAGGATAGCTATGGCACGAGCCATTTGCGCTCAAGCGGATATCATTCTCTTGGACGATCCTTTTTCAGCCGTAGATATTGCAACTGAAAAAGTAATTATTGACCACTTGAAATCTGATTATAAAGATCAAATCGTTTTTCTGTTTACCCACAGACTCACGGCCTTCGAGCATATCAATCAGGTTCTAGTTCTTGAACACGAAAAAATTATCGAACAAGGAACTCATGCTGATTTGATTAAGCAACAAGGTGTTTATGGTGAAATTTATAAAGCACAAGTCTTTATGGGGGTAAATCACAATGAACAGACTGCTTAATAGAAACAAATCTTCTAGGGATTCACAGAGGGACTACAAATTCCTTAGGGAGGCTGTAATCACCGTTTCAAAGACAAAAGGACTCTATGCCGCTCTATTAATACTCGCTGTCATTTTGGGAGCCGTAGTCAATATATGGCCATCGCTAATGTTGCGACGTATTGTTGACGGTTCTCTTGTTTCTGGTAGTGAGAGTTTATGGAAATTGGCATTCTTATATCTCGGAGCAGTGCTTCTTGGAGGCGTAGTCGATTTCATCCGAGAAATCAGTACTACGGTATACGGCCAGCATGTGTTACTGAACATACGAAAGCAAATGCTTGATAGACTTCAAAATCTACCCATGAAATACTATCTGGGTGTACCCGCAGGAGAAACCATCTCACGTTTCACCTCGGATCTTGATGCAGTTAATACTCTTTTTTCTGCGGGACTTGTGAGTGCGTTGGCTGATTTATTAAAGATTATCAGCTTACTTGGAGCACTCTTCATATTATCCAAACCATTAGGACTGATTGCAATTGGTTCACTTCCGGTGATTTTTATTTTGTCAAACTTTTTTAGAAAACGTATATATTCCCGACAAAAAGAAGTACGCAAGAGGGTTTCAGACATCAATACTGGTATACAGGAAATTTATTCCGGCATGAAATTAATTAAGATTTTTGGGAAAGAGAATTTTTTTGCAGAGCGCTTTGAACCATCCCTTGAAAAACATCGGCTGGCAATGAATGCCAACAGCATCTATGATGCTTGGTTCCCATGCATTATGCAAATGGTTAGAGCATCTGTCATTGCCTTAGCTCTCATTGTAGGCGCAAAAAACAACCTGACTAGCTTTGCTTTAGGTTTGTCATTGGGTACTTTAGCCGCAGCTACTGATCTCTTTATTCGACTATTCGATCCCATCGAAGCTGTAGCCTCTGAAATTCAAACCATTCAGCAGGCAGTGGCCGGTCTAGATCGTATTAAACAATTTTTTCATGAACCTTTGGAATTGAGAACTCAATCAAATGATGCAAACAATAGTTTTGATGTCGTAGTGACGAGTGCTACTGACTCTTCAATTGTCGTCAAAGATGTTCATTTTTCCTATCCTAACGGTAAGGAAGTGATTTGTGACGCAAATATGTTTGTTTCAGCGGGTTCTAAAGTTGCAATTGCTGGCCGCACAGGCTCTGGCAAGACCACTTTGATGACTCTTATTGCAGGATTACATCCGACAAAAAAAGGTACCATTACCATTGGGGGACATGATCCATTTCAAATGCCTGCCCATGTGAGGCGACGTTTTATTGGAATTGTACCCCAGACGGTACAACTCTTTAATGGGACTATTTACCACAACATAACTCTAAGAGATGACAGTATTACTCGGGAACAAGTGATTCGTGCTATTGAAACAGTAGGACTTGGATCCACTATTGAGAAACTGCCTGAAGGACTTGAAACCCTAATCGGAGAAGGTGCTTCTCAGTTATCTTTTGGTCAAACTCAACTTTTGTCTTTGGCAAGAGCCATTGTGACCGATCCTCCACTTCTACTATTGGATGAATTAACCTCTGGACTTGATGCCATTACAGAACGACAAGTTTTAGATGCCATCCGTAACGTTAGTGGGAAAAGAACCATCATTACGATTAGCCACCGTTTATCAGGTATCATTGACGCCGAAGTGGTTCATATCATGGAATCTGGTAGCATAATGGAAAGCGGTACACCTGAAGAGCTGACTTCTCAAGAAGGTTGGTATTCTATTTATAAACGTTTAGAAGAACGTGGTTGGAGAGTGTCGTAGGGTAAGAGTAATGGGGAAAAGTCCGACTGTGCCGCCGAAGAAAAGCTGATTTCACTTGTTATCGTACCGCCTAAGGACTGAAATTTACTGGTAACGGTTGAGCTATGAGTCTTGGAAGATCCGGTTTTTCGTGAGATAGTGGCCGATTTATAGGGCGGGTGCTAATATTCTTCTCCAATAAAAAAATGTAAAGAGTTGATGAAGGTGAAAAAGTTCTCTTTTTCTTCAAACTGTGGAAAATGTGCAGAATCATCAAAAACAACAAATTCTTTCGTGGGTGCAATGATGGTGTTAAAGTATTGATTTGCAGTCTTAATTGGGGTTAAATGATCATATTTACCAGTGACAAAATAACAGGGTATCTTTAATTCCGGTACTTCCTGTGGCAGATTGCTTTGTATTATTTCCTTCCATAACCTATGGTCAGAAACAAATAACCCCTTAGCATAGCGAATGGAATCTGATAAATTATACTCGGGATTGAATAGTAGTCCTGTTACCATATCAACCTTTTCATTAATAAGCCGTACTGCTCCACCATATCTCCATACGTATTTTCGCGGAAACTGCTCTAAGTGTTTTATAGTATTCTCTCGATATGCCTCAATGGCGTTAATATCCGATGAATTATTTTGAGCAATAGCCTGCGATAAACAATAGTCCAAGGCTTCTAATTCCCCTACCCAAAAATCCCCCACTTGCCCTATCCCGATATATCCTTTATATTTTTCTGGTGCTTGATAAGCTGCTTTGATACCTACTATCGTTCCAAATGAATGTCCGGCTAAAATTATATCATCTGTTTCAAGCTCTTTACTTACATAATCAGTAAGAGCTAGTAAATCATCGACCAGAAGTTTAATTGACAGATCGGAGTAATCCTCTGAAAACTGATAGGATTTCCCTGCTCCTCGCTGATCATATCGAACTATCGTAAAATTTTGTTCCAACAAATCCTGATATTTTCTCACATAATATATTTCCGGACAACCCGGACCGCCATGAACAAATATGAGAACTGGATTATTCTTATCATTCCCTCGAATCATAACCTCATGTTTGCTACCATTGATCTCAATTTGTTTTAATATACTAATACTGTTCTCATACCCTTTTATGGATGGCGTCCATGTTGGTACAAAAAACCTAATTGCAACGAGCAGAATAAAAATCATTAAAACCTTACTACGTATGGAAATTTTCCTTTTCATAAATAAACCACCAATCAATCTCCGATACATTCTATTTCGCTCTTAATAGCGCCTTGCTAAGAAATTTACAAAGACCCTCTCAAAGTATAGAATACTTAAAACGGCTTTATTATCAAAAGTAAATTTAGATGCAGTAAACATATAACCTTATTTATGTAAGGTTATATGTTTCTCCAGCCTCTTAGAGGGGTATAAAATAGTGGGGTGTTCAGGTCAACTGCCAACTACCCTAAAGGATAGTGGCTTGTAACTAACCAGTAGTTCAAACGATTGATTAATTCTCCTACCTTTTGTCGCTTCAAAAGAAGCGTGTTGTTACATTGCAGGGTGGTTGACAGCACCCTAACTAATTAAGGAACTTGCTTAATTAGCTCTGCGTGAACGTACTCTATTCCGATGTTACGCAGATTAATTGCTCCTATACGATCATCATTGGAAGTATAAGTGCAATTCTTACAAGTGAAACTATGATTCTTTTTGTCTCGATTTGCTTTCTCGGTGTGACCACATAGTGGACATTTTTGACTAGTATATTTAGGGTCTACTGCAATTATCAGTGAACGGTTTAGTTTAGCTTTATACTCAATCATTTGACGTAATTGGTAAAACCCCCAAGATACAAAAACATAACGATTCTTAAGTTGTACTTTTTCTGTGGCGTTCCTTACCCCTGTCAAATCCTCCAACACCAGTAAAGAGTTTTGACCCGCAGAATTAACGAGTGCCTTCGATACTTGATGGTTCACATCAGTCATCCAACGGTTTTCTCGCTGACCGATCAATCTCAATCTCTTTCTTGATGATGGTGTTTGTCTTTGTTGAAGTTCTTTTCGTGATTTAGAATAGTTAGCTCGTTTGTGCTTTATGTGACGACCATGATAAAACTCTGTGTTATTAGAAGAGTCGTAACTTGTGGCTAGAAAATTGATTCCAAGATCAATACCAACTACATTTTTAATATCTTGAATTAAAGAATCCTCTATTTCCTTAGTTGTTGGTATATGCAAGAAAAACTTATCATGTTTAAACACCAACTTGGCTGTTCCAAACTTCCAAGACCCATCAAAGTATTGATCCATCCCCTCTTGTCTGAATGGGACTTTAATACGGCCATTTAAAGTATTGACCGAGAATAAGCCTTTGACTAAGGAATAGTCTCGATTCCAAACTAAGTCATACTCTGGTTTCTTAAAGACAACTTTATTAAGTCCGTGTTTATTTGATTTAGCAGATTTGTATTTAGCCACAACAGTCTTCATTACGCTTTGTGCCATCTGTGATTTTAAGGCATAATCATGTCTTAAAATCTAGTAAGTTAATTTGTGTAATTTGGGTTGAGAAAACTCTTTTGTTAAAAAAACTATGTCCGATACAACATTTAGACTTTTCTTTATAGAAGATAAGGTATCTTGTAATTGCAATATCTGTTCTGTATTTGGGAGTATTTGAATCTTTGCAGTAACTGTGATTTGCATTTCATCACCTCATTTCGTTTCCATTATATATTACTTTCACTAATATTGTACACGATTTAAACTAGTGAGAAAATAATTAAACGCAAAGGAGGTTGGCGATTTTTCCACTACCCTAAAGGGATAGTGGTTTCTCGCCAAACGCATTATGTAAAACGTAGGGCTCGTGCTTGAAGGCGGCGGTATGAGGGGACTCTATACCTGTGGAGTCTTAGAGTATTTTATGGAAAACGATTTATATTTCAATTATGTGATAGGAGTATCCGCCGGAGCATGCAATGCCGCTTCCTATATTTCGAGACAACAGCGGAGAAATGAAAAGGTCATTATCGGATTCATAAAGGACAGGCGTTACATGAGTTTAAGAAATTTGATCTTGAGCAAATCATACTTTGGTATGGATTTTATTTTTGATGAGATTCCCAAAAAGCATGTTATGTTTGACTTTAAGACCTATTACGAATCCCCTGGTATTTTTTTAGTCGGAACAACTGATTGTCAAACTGGTAAACCGCTGTATCTACATAAGGACGATTTAGGTGAGCAATTCCAGGCTTTAAGGGCGTCGGCTTCTCTGCCCATGTTATCGCCGATCGTGAACTATAAGGGTTATGAACTATTAGATGGTGGAATTTCGATGCCATACCGATTAGAAAATCCATTAAAGACGGCAATACCAAAAATATTATCGTTTTAACCAGGAACAAAGGCTATCGAAAGCGTCCTGCTAAATTCAACGCTCTACTTAAACTGAACTATAGAAAGTACCCCCTGCTCATTGAAACCATGCTCAACCGTTATAAAAATTACAATGAAACATTGGATTATATTGAACAACTTGAAAGCGAAGACAAGGTCGTTGTTATAAGACCTTCAAGAGAATTAGAGGTTGGTCGATTAGAAAAAGATCCAAAAAAACTTCGCAGACTGCTTCACCAAGGATACGAGGATACCAAACGTTCCTATGAGAGAATTATGGAATTCGTCAATCAATCAATCAACCAGAGTGTGATGTTTCCGAGACTGCTTGATTATGGCCGACTCATATTCAATTTATCTTAGGAATACTACTTTCACACGGAACTCCTATCTGACATTTTCCACAACCATATCTTGGTTTGCATTTCTCCGCTGTTTTGTTGATGAATTCATGACAAAGTATGTGGTTTTTTCCCTTATCAAGAGATATGGCATTAACCGGACAATTTTTTCCACACGCTCCACACATGGAACAGTTATCATAAATGTTTTCATACATCCTTTTATCAGGAGGCAACTCCAATTCTGTAACGATGCTGCCGAATCTGCCGGCAATCCCTTTTTTGGTTATTAGGCCTTTAGATAGTCCGAATGTCCCAAGACCACATACAAAGGCAACATGTCTTTCAGACCAATTGCTCGTGAATAACAGGTCTGTTCTACTATTATTGTCAGAATTCTGAGTCGGTTTATTATCTCTGGCTTTGGCCCAGAACCTTTCATCCAAAGACGGCGCAAGGCTTTTATATCCGGCATTTATCAATTCTGAGTTCAAATATTGGCAAAGCTTAACAACAAGAGCTTGACCTTCAATCCGTCCATGCAACCATTCTTCTGAAGGCCATGACATATCTCGACTGTTGCCCTTTTTTACTGCCTCGGTAAAGGGTAGAAAAAAGGAGATAACCGTTTTGGGCTGGGGTAACCATTCTTGGGGAGGCATAAAGTGTTGTCCTATTACTAATGGCTCTTTCAATATTTGAAAATACTGATCATCTGCAGCACCAAAAGCAAAAATTGGAGTCTCAAAAATCTTCATACCAACAACCGTCTCTGAAAGCGCAATTTCCTTAGATATAAGATTGCGCTCTGAGTCTTTCACAAACCATGTCGCCATTTTGACAATGTCCTTCTTATCCATAACTACCTCCCGCAAATTAACTTCATTTACACTTATTCGAGAAACCAGTTGGAAATCCTGCCCAAAAAAAGACCGTCAATCTTTCCCTAGGGTGAAGAAAAAGAACCGTTTTCATCGTATTTTCCAGCAACCCAACGCACTTGGCTGAGTTATGAAGCCTTTTACTTATGTTAACAATAGTAAAAAATGGCATTATAATTAAATTATATAACCTTAAAAGGTGGAGTATTGATGTCGGTTCTGTCTGTTTCGGTGGATCTCAACTAAATTATAGTTGCAAAAGGTGTTTGATTAACGGGAAGTATCCCGTTTGTTGTTTTACTCTTTTGAAAAACATACCTAACAGACTGCTTCTATACTTTCAATAATTGGTGCGCGCAATTAGCTCTCGTCAGAATATTAAGCTTAGATATGGATATTCTAAATAAAAACTTAATGTAAAACAAAAAGAGGTTAACAACAATGCCCAAATACTTTATCTATCCTATCTTTACAGTAATTTTCGCAATCATCCTGATAGCAAATGTACCGAGACAAGAAATCCAACGTTTGTCTATTTATGGAATCATTTTTGGTGGAATAATTGATGTTCTGGTTCATAGTTTTGGATATATTACTGGACTATTTTCTTGGATAAATTACGGACCTTTTGGATTCATAGGCGTTCATCTTTTTCCCAGTTTATCGTGGTCAATATTTTTTATTTTGTATTTTTACTTTTTGCCAAAACAAAAGCCACTAAATTATATATTTGCTGTTGTTGGAATCTTTTTTTCCGTATTGTACCATACAATGCTCCTTGATTTGGGTATTTTAAAATCCGCTAGTAGGATTATATTACCCTTATTTGGTTTTACTGTTTGGTTTTCAATAGCCACATGGGGCTTTTATAGATTAAATTGTTTCATAGACCGTAAAACAAGAGAAGTAATTCCAGTTAAATTAAAGCGATACGTGAAGCAATCAGGGGATAATACATAAGAATACTTTACAATTCCCAACACCCTATTGATTTTCATTAACGATAACGGAGGGTATGCTAGTTGGAAAACACACATAATTATATAATCTGCCTGGTTTATGAGTAGCGGATGATGTTCAATGACGATCACTGTTGCGGTCATGCTCTCGACATCATGCTCCGCGATAAACTCATCCCGCTCCTCTTCTGGGATCCCAAGCAGGATGAGCGCCTGGGTGTAGGTCAAATTCGTCACCAGTGACGAATTTGGATTGCCGTCACTGTCGAGGGAAGCAAGCAGTTTCGTCCCATACTCTTCGCAGATGAGCTAGAATTATAAAGTTTATCAATTCCGAGACTCCCACCTCTATAAGTGGGTGTTCCGATTTCCACTTCGGTGGGGTAGACTCCCCCACCGAAGCCCAAATGTTCAGCTTTTGCTGAACGAGTTCACTATGTACGTCTACGTAGAAGACCAAAAGCGGCACCGCAGATTCCTCCTAAAATATGAGATATATGAGCTATTCCATCTTTCGAGCCAACACTTAATATCTCGCCCCCAAGATAAATAATTATCACCAATATGAGGGTGAGTGGGATTTTTCCATTCTTCATGCCTGCAACTGATGATAAGACTATCATCATAAATACAATACCACTTGCACCTAGTAATACAGTACTCGAAAATAAAATAACATGAAATAATCCAGACACCACTGCAGTGATCGCAATCATTATAAAAAAAGATTGAGATTTATATTTTTCCTCAAGTATGGGACCCAACACCAGAAAAAGTACCATATTGCTGGAGTAATGGCTCCAATCCCCATGGCCAAGCACATGACCAAACAATCTGAAGTAAGTCAAAGGATCGGTCCAAGCTGATCGATAGACACCAAATAGCAAATTTGTAGTTAGTCCGTCTGTTTTGGAATATGAAATAGCTCTTTTAAGGAAAAATTCAAGATCCAGGAAGTAATGTAGGCTAATCCTATTCGATAGCCAGCTTTCTTATTAACACACCAAAGGACCAAGCATATAACGGCTATAGCAAAGTATTCCTCACCTAAAACCGTGATACCGATGAACAAGCTATCAAAGAAAGGATTGCGCATTAATTGGATCTTCTCAAGCATTTCTAGCAAGTACTCCACCCTAGTTACCCACCTTTTAACTAAAATTTAGTTAAATTATTCCACATCATTCCTCCATTTCCTTTCAATATTGAACCAACACCAGAAAACTTTTCAAGACCTCAGGATATTACTCATAATTCAACACCTACTTTGCAAGTAGAGCGGAGAAGCTTTTACCAATTCCAGGGACTCTTAGCACTATTAAAGCCGATATTTCCTGCAAATACTCCATAGCCTTACAGGATAACTCAGGCAATCTTTCAATAATATTCCTATTATAATAATAAAAATGAAGGATATTTGGATATTGCTAAAGAATTCTATGGCACGAGGTGATTTCCAAGGGCGGTGATTTTTAAATTGTTAGAACATACATGGAGAATAATCGGGTCGTTTTAGTTGTCCAAGATCAAGGTTGTGGGATTAATGACAGTGACGTTATCAAAGTTGGCACTCCTTTTTTCACGACCAAAGATAATGGCACCGGCTTAGGTCTAGCAACATGTTATAGCATTGTTGCTAGGCATAATGCCATAATTACTTTTAACTCTGCTCCAACAGGGACAACTTTCTATATTAAGTTCGAGATATCCTAACCCCACTAACCCTCTCGTTCAGCACTATTCACGAAACTTGCTCTACATAGAAAATTAGACCCCACATTTGCTTGCGGGGTCTAATTTTCTTATAGAGCCGATGGTCGAAATAGTTTTTTTATTGCATATAAATATAATATTAACCGCTCATTTTTTAAGGTTAATTCACGGTAACAACAGGTCGCGCCTCGATATACCCTCTATAACCCATCGGTGCAAGTTGAAATCTCGGTGCTGCTTCAGGTGCCCAGTTATATCCGTAGATATTAGGGTTGAATTTTTCGATGTGCTGCCAAATTTCGCCGATAGCATCCATAAAGTCATCGTCGTTATAAGGTTCTCCTTGAAAAATCATCATCTTGCAGGGTGGCAACTCAATCAGATCATATCCATCAGGGACAGCATTGTTGTAATTAAGCGGCAGCTCCACACCCTGCACATATTGGGAAGTACCATCTTTAATAAGGTCTTCCGGCAGCCACATTCCAATGGGTTCATAAATTGCTTCTTTAACACTCGAAAGCATAGACCACACATCACAGCTGACTTCTTTGCAGTATGCAAAATACTCTGTTGCTTTGATTCCTCGCTTTAGAAGTACCTTTCTGGCAGGACGTTCAATAATTTGCACAAATACTGTTTTGGTTGCTTTTTTCTCACTCATATTCATTCCTCCATTATGAAATGCTCGGTAGGTATCGAAAACTCTTGCAGGCATAAAAAGTTGTATAGGCGGAGTGTTTTGACTATATCTTTTTGGGGGTAAGCCAAACTCTTTGGAAAAAGCACGAGTGAAGCCTTCGTGAGAGTCAAATACAAAATCCAATGCAACATCTATTATTTTGCGTTCCTCATCGCGAAGAACAAGTGCTGCTCTGGTGAGTCTTAACGCACGAATATAATCAAAGGGTGTTCTTCCAGTTATTTCTTTAAAAATTCTCGCCGAGTGCCATGAAGAATACCCAGCTACATTTGAGAGTTGCTTAAGTGTAATCTCTTCATATATATGGGCCTCAATATAATCCTGCATTTTTTGCACTGCCATCACTGTTTCAACCTGATTCATTTTCTCACCTCCCGTATATAGCATAAATCAAAAGGAGAAGTAATTCTTGACCCAGATTGCTGAGTTCAAACAGAAGATTTGATAAACGGAAGTGCTATCAGGGCGCTCATTAATAATAGCCCGAAGTTCAGAAACATCATGCATCAACTTCAAGTTTATTATATCATTTTTCAAATTGCTTTCGTCCGTCGCCACTTATGTGCTGATTCCTGCTCTTAACTTATTCAACAACTCAATTGACTAGTTATTTATTTGTTGAATTTTTTTCTGTAACTAAACCATGCTAGAAGTAAGAAATCAAAAGATAGGAGAAGCGCAAATGGAAATTTCAAGCTTAAAATCAGTTAGACTGATACACTTTTTCCTTCTAACAAGCTTTGTCGTAATGTTTATATGGTCTGCTTACAAGCCTTACCAATTGGGTACCTGGTTTTTAGAGGTTACTCCGATTGTTTTGGGGACAATTATTATTATTTATACTTATAATAAGTTCCGTCTCACCACCCCAGTTTACCTGCTTCTATGTTTGGGTGCAATAATAGTCCTCATCGGTGGGCATTACACCTATGGCAAAGTACCACTGTTTAACTGGCTAAGGGATTCTTTTCATCTTGGGAGGAATTACTATGATCGGTTTGGCCATTTTGTTGGCGGCTTTGTTTGGGCCCTTACTTTAAGGGAAATCCTGCTGCGAACATCTCCCTTCCGAAAAGGGAAATTGCTCATAACCATTGTTCTCGGATTAGTCCTTGGTGTAAGTGCTCTTTATGAATTAGTTGAGTGGTGCGTGGCTTTAATGTTGGGCGGAGGCGCAGAGGCTTTCCTTGGACTTCAGGGAGATATTTGGGACACACATTGGGACATGTCTCTTGCATTAGCTGGGGCCATAGTTTGCTTGTTAAGTTTATCCTCGACACATAACCGGTTTTTGGTCAATGAAATCGGCATTAAGTAGCGCCTCATGGTGGAATTCGTCCATGTTACACCTCATTGTTTATGAATTTTTTGAATAGCATCTGGGAGTTCCCCATTTGCCTCAAACACTAACCAAGTTGCAGCAGGAAAACCAAGTTCGTCAATTTTTCCCAGTACTGGAACATTGTTGCGCTCTGATACATCTACAAATTACTTCTCGAAAGCATGTTCTGTTAAGTACAAGCAGCAAAGTTAAGTTAAGGAGGTTCGGTAGTTCCATGGAATTAATTCCCATAACCTCTGTTAATTCAAAGCCCTCTTCGATTTCGAAAAGTCGAAAATCCGTATAACTTTCTTGAATATTATACCATTAGACAAATCACTTAAGCCCGAGTCGGCGGCAACTTCTTTATACATCTTCCCTTGTGCTGCCAGCTTGAGTACCTCGGATTGCCGATCATTGAGATCACCCCGTGTTTCCACATTGTTGCTCAGATCCGTCCTGCCATTTTTGAACCTCGGGCTTGCCGGGGTTCAATTTTCTTTATGCTAGTATCAACTAAATACCTTCACAGCAACTACAGCTAGTACTCCTATGCCTACGGCTCCAAGTATTATTATGACTTCCTGCCTATTGGGATTGCGTAATACAGGATCATAATATTTTTTCTACGGCATATTATTCCCTCCAAATAATGTCCAATCAACTGTCCAAGCTGCTGCTCAATGTCTTTACTGACTACAGCCTCTCCTCCGAATATGGTCGCTCCAGTCAGTTTTTTGGCGTTGAGATAATTCATGACCTGATCGGATAAGCTCCCATCCGCCAGAATTATCGGGGCATTGTGATTAGCCGCATAGACACTTCCGGCCAGGGCATCTGGGAAGTTGTTGCCTGTGGCTATACAGACATTTTGCCCGGATAAATTGAAGTATTGGGCTACGGCAAGGGAGGTTGCATAGCGGTCTGCTCCAGCAATCCTCACAATATTCGCTCTGTCTAACGAAGTGATCTGAGCTACTTGACTTTCAACGGTTGTGCTGATGACCCCTTCTCTGGACTGCGCTTAAGGGCTTGCGGAGAGCATCCACATGCCGCGGATTCTGTAGGTATCAATGTCTATAAAATGCGCTGCGCAGGCGTGCTCATTTCAGGTGCCTTGGCCGGCCTTGGAGGACTGGTGTTCGTGGTGCCGACATCGACAAATTTTAATCAGACCGTATCCGGTTATGGATTTTTAGCTCTTGCCGTTATGATCTTCGGCCAATGGAAACCGCTTCGTGTTCTGTTGCCGCATTTTTCTTCGGACTTATGAAGACCATTGCCTCCACCTATTCGGTTATCCCCTTTCTGGCAACGGCAGCGATCCCCAGTGATGTCTACAAGATGATACCGTTTATTGCCACACTGATTGTACTGGCCTTTAGCTCCAAATCCTCCCAGGCGCCTCGAGCGGTGGCTATCCCCTACGACAAAGGAAGCAGATAGCATATTCATAAAAGCAAAGGATCTTTTCCTATCATTTCCAGGAAAAGATCCTTTGTACATATAAATCCTCTGCCCATTGGCTTAGTATTAGACCTTCTTTCCATCACATTTTATCGCTCTATGCCAATAGCTCTGCTGCTCTTCATTTTTGTTTATATATACGCTCTTTTCTTAAATAGAAGGAAACACCGCACTCAAATCTACAGTTAAATCTGGAAATATTGAAACAGTTATTTTTTCCTCTTCTGTGTATATTTCTGGCCTACCATACCTACCGTTGCTTTGCAATAAGAATACACTTACAAGCTTTCCTTCTGGCTCTACAATCCAGTATTCTACAACTCCAGCTTTTTCATACTGATTAAACTTGGTAACCCTGTCATGTTTTATCGAAGATGGAGAAATAATTTCAATTATCAAGTCGGGTATACCTTTACAGCCTTGTTTATCAATTTTAGATTTGTCACATACAATGGTAATGTCAGGCTCAAAAACTTTCTTAATGTCTTCATCTCTCTTTTCGTCACCCATAGTTAACCTAACAGAGAATGGTGCTGCATAAACTTTACAAGGTTTTCCCTTTAAGTAGACTGAAATCTGAGTAGATAAATTCATTGATATCTCCTGATGCTCTGGTGAAGGGGTTGCATGCATATAGGGAACACCATCAATAATTTCTACTCTTTCATCTTCAGGCCATGCTAGGTAGTCTGCATACGTGTATTGTCTTTCTTCTTGGGGTACTGGCATAATAACACTCTCCTTTATTCAAGGTAACTTTCTTCTGCATGTAGTTACAAAACTCTATCATAATCATTAACTGACTCACTCGCCACGGAAGCTTACATTTGGGTTTTCCGGTTTATCTTATCTAACAGACATTTATCAATTGGACGATATCATTATACCATAAAAAGGTAAATATTTCCGTATGTGAGAAGACCAGAACTACACACGGCTGTCGGCATATTTTACTACGATAAATACATTACGCCCCAAAAGTAACAAAACTACCATATAATTATCAACCATCAATCTTCTTATCCCTTGAAATGCAAGACTCGCGTCGCGCAGCAATGAATATCTGGTGGGCATTTGGTCCAGGCTCATTACTGCTTCTTTAATAGTTTGTACAAGCTTTTTAGCAATGGAAGGCTCCTTTAGTTCATTAGCAACGTATGATGCAATGCCTTTCAAGTCCTCCGTAGCAGTATGTGTCATGAAAACGCTATACTTTTTCATTCTCTTATAGCACTTTCAACTTGTTTGAATACATCCTCAGCCGATAAAACTCTATTGTTCCTAATATCATCAATGCCTTCATTAAGCAGTTTACAAAGTTCAAACTTGCCCACAATACGCTCAAAGGTTTCTATACTCATCACCGCCAAATCCCCTTGACCATTTTTTGTGATATAGACAGGTTCAGAATATTTGTGGCAGAAATCAGAGATTTCATTATATTTATTTCTCAGGTCTGAACTAGGTCTAATTAACGGCATAATCCTTAGCCTCCCGCCTTATTATATCAATATATTGATACACCATCAACTGTTCTTATTCTAAATAAGTGTAGTCTAACTGTGAAGAAACAAAAAAGCAGCTAATCTTCGTGTAAAGATTAGCTGCTTTTACTCATCAGAAATCATCGAAAAACGGATTCCAAGGGTATCGTGAGATCTTGGAATAATTTCACTGGTATCACATCCGGCACTGAGTAGACCGTGGGTTTTCCATACTGGCTGTTATGAAGTAGAAATACCATGACTGTTTCATCTAGGGGGTAGACGACCCAATACTCTTTAACCCCAGAACTTTCATAGAGGGCAAGCTTTACCCCCATGTCCTTTTTAAATGTTGAAGGGGATAGTATTTCAATAATCATGTCCGGTGCTCCTAAACATCCACGATTATCAATTTTCTGCGGATCACATACCACCGAAATATCTGGTTGAACAACCTTATCAATCCCTGAATCAGGTATCTCAGTTTCAGCTAGACGGACATCAAACGGAGCCATATAAGCTCTACATTTATTTCCTTTAAGCCAATTTGCCAAAACGCGAAACAATTCTCCTAATATTTCTTGATGTTTTGGTGTAGGGGCGGGAGTCATATTGTAGGGAACTCCGTCAATCAGTTCCCACCGCTCGTCTTCCGGCCAGGTCAAATAGTCCGCGTAGCTGTAATGGGCTGACAACTCTTTAGGAGAAGGTGACATATAGACACATCCTTGTTTTTCCATATTATAACACATTCCTGACATGAATATCACTTAGGCCTCTAAAATGTCGAGTAGCCTTTACCATGACGAGATTGATTATTTACTTGCCATGCCTAAACCATTCATGAACTAGAGATTCATATCTTCCTTTACTTGCTTGAAACAAGTAACCGCAAAGTCCAAATCTTCTTTACTATGGCCAGCCGAGACCTGGAGTCTGATTCTGGCCTTTCCCTGAGGAACGACAGGATAAGAAAAAGCGATTACATAAACTCCCTTTTCCAGCATCCGTCGAGCAAATTCTGATGCTATTTTAGCATCGTACAGCATAATAGGCACAATAGGATGAGTTCCTGGCAGCACATCTAAACCAGTCTCGGCAATTTGTTCTCTAAAATATTGAGTATTTTCATGCACTTTATCCCGATATACAGTAGAATCGCTTAACATATCCAGTGTTTTGATGGATGCTGCAGCAATGGAAGGTGCCAAAGTATTGGAAAAAAGATAAGGCCTGCTTCTCTGCCGAAGAAGCTGGATTATTTCCTTTTTACCACTGGTATATCCTCCGGACGCACCACCCAACGCTTTACCCAAGGTGCCAGTAATAATATCCACACGGTCCATCACTCCACAATACTCGTGTGAACCCCGTCCCTTTTCTCCCATAAATCCAACAGCATGGCTATCATCAACCATAACCAGCGCATCATATTCCTCAGCTAAATCACAAATACCGGATAAATTAGCAATATATCCATCCATAGAGAAGACACCATCGGTAGCAATCAGTTTAATTCTGGCATTACCCGCCTCGATTAGCTTGGCCCTTAAATCTGCCATGTCATTGTTCTTGTATCTCAAACGCTTTGCTTTGGATAAACGAACTCCATCGATAATGCTAGCATGGTTAAGTTCGTCGCTGATAACAGCATCTTCTGCTCCTAATAAAGTTTCAAATAAGCCACCGTTGGCATCAAAACAAGAGGAATATAAAATGGTGTCCTCCATCCCCAAAAAATCGCTGACCGCGCTCTCTAAGTTTTTATGCACTTCTTGAGTACCGCAAATAAAACGAACGGAGGAAAGACCGAAACCCCACGTATCTATACCCTCTTTTGCCGCAGAAATTAAGTCCGGATTGTTAGATAATCCTAAATAATTGTTAGCACACATATTAAGTACTTGTTTTTTGTCTTGAGTATCTATTCTGCTACTTTGTGGTGTGGTAATGATCCGCTCTTCCTTATAAGTACCTGCTTCATTTATAGTTTCAATTTCTTGCTTTATATACTTAACAGCTGTTTTCATGATTTCCCTCCACCAACTAGATTTTAGACCAATCCAAAACAACCTTACCCGACATTCCAGAATTCATGGCTTCAAATCCTTTTTCATAATCTCGAAAATCAAATCTATGGGTTATAATACCGGAAATATCCAAACCACTTTGCAACATAGTGGTCATTTTATACCAGGTCTCAAACATTTCACGACCATAAATTCCTTTAATCGTTAAACAGCCAAAAACAACCTTATCCCAATCGATGATCGTGTTTGGTTGCTGAATACCCAGCATGGCAATCTTTCCTCCATGATACATACTCTTGACCATTTCTGCAAAAGCCTGGGGATTTCCAGACATTTCCAACCCTACATCAAACCCTTCCTTCATCCCCAATTGCTGCATAACCTCTGATAAGGTTACGTCTTTCGTATTTACCACCATAGTAGCACCCATTTTTTTGGCTAACTGTAACCGATAGTCATTAATATCAGTCACGACAACGTGGCGGGCACCAACATGCTTACAAATAGCTGCCGCCATAATGCCAATGGGACCAGCACCCGTGATCAAAACATCTTCCCCTATTAAGTCAAAGGATAGGGCCGTATGCACCGCATTTCCCAGTGGGTCAAAGCACGAGAGTATATCATCCTCAAGATCCGGACTACACCGCCAAACATTGGTGGCAGGTATTGCTAAATATTCCGCGAAGGCACCATCGCGGTTGACTCCCACACCTTTTGTGTTTTTACACAAATGCCTTTTACCCGCCAGGCAATTACGGCAGGCTCCGCAAACCAAATGACCTTCACCGGATACTCGCTCCCCAATTTCTAAGCCCAGGACATTATCCCCAATATCTGCGATCTCCCCCACAAATTCATGTCCAATAGTTATGGGTACGGGTATGGTCTTTTGGGACCAAGAATCCCAATTATATATGTGAACATCAGTACCGCAAATGGAGGTTTTCTTAATTTTTACTAAAACATCGTTATGTCCAATTTGTGGAACAGGAACCTTCTCCAGCCATAATCCTTTTTCAGCTTTGCTCTTGACCAAGGCGAACATTTCTTTATTATTCAATCTCTTCGCACCCTTTCGTTTATTTACAATAGGTAAAAGAACCATTACGTTCTCATCTCAGCGTTCAGTTTGTCCCTCCTCCTGCTTATTTAATACGTTGATAAAATCATACCACTAATTCAACCCTTTCAGTCGTAATTCTCTCGAATATTATACCAGTAAGCCTTGGAAGCACGGATCTGCACAAGTTGAATAGTTAATGTATGAAAATATAAAAGTGTCCATAAGCAAGCTGGCGGACTTTCCACTCATGGGTACGATTCCGTTGGACAGGAAGGTCGCTGAACAGGACTATCGCATGATCGTTGTTGATCCCTATCTAGTGTTCTACATCCTGGTTATGGAGGATAGTACCGTGGAAGTTCATCGTGTGCTTCACTACAAACAGGATTCCCCCCGTATCCTCTAAATTTGAGCCAGTAATTTATACCTTTCGTGTTATGGACAAACTCCGACCTTTACAGTCACTTTAGCAAATTATAATGGCTATCCAATGCTGGATAGCCATTATAATTTGCTGCCATTTCCAATTTGTTTTCCCTTCGAGGGTGTCGTAAATAACGACCCCCTCTTCGATGACTAGTATCGTAGGAGGAAGAAGAACTGGATGTTGAATCACTTCATGATAGGTCGTGAGATTTTCGACGAGGAGGATAGCTGTATCGCCGTTTTTGATATAACTCGCACCTTTCTTTTTCGCCGAATATCTTGTTTTTCCTTCCTTGAATGCCAAATCTTTCAAAAACTAGATTTTACAATACTTCCTAGCGAAATTGACGATCTATCATTTCTTAGAAATACAATCGACACCTTTGCTCTATTTCTAAACGAAGGTAAAGCGTGCGATATATTCAATAACCCATCAGAACTTAAGCCATTATAAAACTGTCGAAGATAGCTTTTATATATCCGCCTGCATAATTCCCGACCATTGAGCCGAATCCAAGTGAAAGATTCAGCAGACCAAACAGTTTGGCGGTTTTTTCCGGAGGCAGCTGCAACCAATCCTTCGGTCAGTGTAAATACTGTTTTGGCATCATGTTCGTATTAATTACCGGTTTGTACTAATATTAACGGCTCAAGTAGACTCAACTGTAGTCTCATTGACTTCCTTTGTAACATGAACTGAAGTAGATACCATCTCTCTCAACTTACACGCTGCTTTGCCCAAATCCCCGATAAGAACGCCTATTTCATCTTTACCACCTTGAGCATCAATAGCTAAATTACCTTTCCGCAAAAGCTTCGGCGACAACCATTCCTTTGGCAATCGATTGCTTAATCGAACGGATTATTAAAATAGCTAATAAAATACTAATAAGTAATTGAAATTGCTAATAAAACTAAAGAATGAGTAAATCCTGGGTCGAGGTTTGTATTGGAACAAGGTAAGAGGCAAGGTTTTTTACAATCCTTTTCATGAATGCCCTTTGACATCATTTGGAGACAGACCTTACTAATATTTTTGTTTTAGATCTCGAACTGTTTGTTGAGATTGGTTGAACTAGAGGATCTACATAAATATTATCCAGCGGCACATTGTTCTGGACGAGCCCATTTATAAGTTTGTCAGCAATTTTTAAGCGGTCATCCATGGTTTCAGGCATTCCATCATCGCTCATACAAAGTGCAACAACTTTTAAATCTGTGCCAGCAACGAGAGGAATCAACGCCTCATAGCGCGCCTTTTCCAGGGAGATAGAGTTAATCATCGCAATTCCTTTGTGCACTGACAAGGCTTCTTTTATGGCTTTTGGATCGGGGCTGTCAATGCAGCAAGGGCAATCTACGGCTTCCTGAACAGTATTGACCAGCCATCTCAGGTATTCTGGTTCCTTACCCACAAAGATACCAACGTTAACATCAATATAATTCGCCCCAGCGTCGAATTCGTCCTTAGCCACCTTTTGAATATAAGCTGCATCTTGGGCTTTGATAGCCCCTCCAATGGTCTTACGGCTTGCGTTAATTAATTCTCCTACAATTATCATAACTATTACCCTATTTTTTAGATAGTTACGGGTCTAAACCAATTCATACGTAGATATTCAAGTCAAACTTTCAATTAATTGACTATCATAACCACATTCAAGTAGATACTCAACTAACTTTCCCTGTACTTCTGTGGACAGTTCAGGCTTGCAATAACTCGCTAGAAGCTTGTCTTTCTTAGTCTTAATATTATCCATTAGCTTATCGGAAGGATCGCCGGTTACCGCCCCCCTTAAGCTGATATCAGGTAGAAATGGTTCTTTCCTAAAATGTTTCATGGTATGGTCCGAGGTCAAAAACTGCCCCGCTATGCCTATCTCTGTAATCTCATCGACTGCGAGAGTTTCGGTATTGACTTTCACACCGTTAACATAACGTTTAACCATTCCGATGATTTCTAAGTCAGCTATAAATTTCTCATAGCACATGGAGTTATAACTATCCATGATACCCGAACTTTGGAAAATAAGATTTGTTTTTGCTGAGTAGCTAGCTAGTAAGGTTAACATGCTTTCGTACCCCGCTTGCACAGACAAGGTCTTTGCATCAGTCAGGGTACCTCCGCCCCGGCAGGGAAGCCCATAGGACTTCGCCAAACGAGCAGCATATTGATAGGCTAGGGCTCCTTCAGGTGAACCTATTGCAATACTTCCTGTCTTCATGTCGGAGGTGGTTGACTGGGAACCGTAAATTACAGGCGTACCTTTGTTTATCATTTGAGCGACAGCAATACCTGCCAGTACCTCCGCATTGGCCAATGCAATTGTACCTGCAAGGGTCATCGGCGCTGTTGTCCCGGCCATTGAAGCGGCGGCAATGACTACAGGTTGCTTGTATTTATTGAACACCATCATTGTGTCCAACATGTTTGTATCAAACTGAAGCGGTGTATTTGTATTAACAATCGTCAGACATCTTGGCTTTTCCGCCAGAGAGATCTTACCACCAAACACTATTCCTAACATGTCCATCAATTGTTCGACTTCTTCAGCTGTGCCTGTACCTGTTATGATAACCTTATCGGAATAGACCATTGTTGCATAAAGCATCATAGCAATCGTTGACCGACCGATATCTGTAGGCTGAACGACGATGCCACCATTTACCTTGTAATAGCTTGACTGGTGATAAAGTTTTAGAAAATTTATGTAATCACTCATCAAAGCTGCATGTTTTGTTCCATCAACTTCGCATACGAAGGAGGAGCCTGACCCTGGGCAAACTTCAACGTGGTCACCCCCAACTACAAAATCATAGTTCGGATTTCTGGCATGCATCTTAAAATGAGTCGGGGCCTTACTGACCCAATCAATAACCTGTGCGCGAGTAAAGAAGGCAGTCTGTCCTTCAATACGGATCCTATTTTGTCGCATAATTTCTAATACTTTAGGATGATGAAACCTCATGCCTGTTTGTTCCAAAACAGCCATTGATGCTTCATGGATTTTCCTCAGATCATCGTCCATTTCGTCCAATTCAATCATGTGAGAACCCTCCAGTCCATTTATTAGGTGCAAATCACTAACCTTATATTCTATAGCGCAAGATAGGAACCTCCTAACAATGTGCCAGTGTTATTCTAATTTTGCTGACCATTTTTCAAGTTCCATGAGAATAGTTTTATCTAGTTGAGGCACTAGATGGCTCTCCATAATATTACTTATCTTTTCTTTCACTTTTCCCTTAACTTGAGATTGGTTATTGTTCTGCATATTCCGGCTAAATAAACTTGGATACCAAACTTTTTTAAAATTACTCAGAGTATGCAGGTTCGTTAGAAAATGTCCTCCAGGCCCTACTTCCATTATCACATCTAAGGCAAGTTCCTCCGTATTCACCTGAACACCTTGTATATAGTGTTTTAATCCTTCAATGATCTCATCAGCCAATACAACTAATTCTGGTGAGACGCTGTTACAGTGATCCATTACTCCAACATCATGGACAATATTGGCTTTACTAAGCATTGTAGAGAAAAGTTCCATGGTCGTTTCTGCTACTGCCTGTTCATCAAGCACTTTAGCATCTGTGCATCCTGCGGTTCCAAAGAAGGGTATACCATAATACGCTGCCAAATCGGAAGACGCTGCGACTAACAGATGAAATTCTGGTGCTCCATAACTGCCAATTGTTGAGCGCATGTCAAAAACTGAAGGCATAGAACCATAGATAAATGGAGTTCCTTCAGAAACCAACTGGGTAATAACCAAACCAGTTAATACATCGGCATTACACTGAGCTAGAGTCCCTGCAAAGCTCATGGGAGACGTTCCGCCCATCATACAATAGGGCATATATACCATCGGAATACGATTTTCTGCGCAAATATAGAGCTTTTCCGTACTCTCCTTGGGATGAGCAAGGGGTGGAATTGGATCACAAAGGTAAAAAATAAACGGCCTTTCTTGAAGGTTTTTTAATCCATCAGCCACAATAGCAGCGATCTCGATGATATCGTTCAAGGCTTCAATATTATTGGTAGAAAAATTAATGGTTTTACTGAAATGCTTAACTGTCTCCAAGAACGTGATTTGAGACTGTACTTTAGGTCTCATATCCGATGACATACCCACTGACAAAATAAAGTGAATGTTCGGTAGGTAGTCGGCCAATTTGCACATCATTGCAGTGTCTTGTCTGAGGAATTTCCGAACGTTTCCCGACAACGGATCAACGAGTTCCAATTGATCCGCATGGGTGCCAAAGTAAACTGGATTTACATTGTTAATCTTCATAGAAGGTTCACCATCACGTGTATAAAGCACCAGTTCCTTGGGGACACTTTTCAAGGCTCTTTCCACAAGACCCCTAGGAATTGTGGTCAGCCCATCGCTGGTCGTTAGAGCGCCGTTGTCTTGTAGAAGCTTAAGAGCCCTTGCCCCCTCAATTTTCATGCCCACGTTTTCCATGAGATATAGACTTGCGTCATGAAGTTGATCAAACTTCTCTTGATCGATGATGGTTAGAGACAAATTGCGTGTTGATGTATTCATTTAATTTCCTCCCTTTAGGTGGTTGCCGATTGACTGACGATCAATGAGTATTAGTCAACTCGACAACCACACCCACCCACGACACAGTAGTAGTAAAAATAGTTTTTATATACTGAGTATTTTTTTACACAGTTCAGCTGCAGATCCAGCGTCAGGTGCATACCCATCAGCACCAATTTGATCAGCAAATTCCATGGAAACAGGTGCGCCGCCAATAATAATCTTCAGTTTACCTTTTAGTCCTTCCTCCTGTAGGAGCTCAATCGTCTCTTTCATCGCAGTCATCGTTGTCGTAAGTAACGCAGATAAAGCTACAATGTCTGGGTTATGCTCTTTTACTGCCTGAACAAATTGTTCAGGTGAAATATCCACGCCGATATTAATGACCTTGAAACCGGAACTTTCTAACAGCATTCCTACTAAATTTTTGCCGATATCGTGAAGGTCACCTTTCACCGTACCTAATACTACTTTTCCAAAGCTAGGCATATCAGTTTCAGCAATCAAAGGTCTAACGATTTCGATTCCTGCGCTCATAGCCCGTGCTGACATCAGCACTTCAGGAACATACATATCCCCAGCTTTGAAACGAGTTCCAACAACACTCATGCCTGCAATTAAGCCCTGGTTAATGATTTCTAACGGGTCTATCCCTTGAGCAAGTAACGACTTGACTTGCTCCCGAATTTGGCTTTCTGCACCTTCAATTACATATTGAGCGAGATCTGTATAATTTGACATAGAGAGTACCTCCTAAATTATTAATCGTTTATCATTGCTTCATTTGGCAGTTGGTTTTAACGATTCCAATTTTGCATTCCATTTTTCGAGTTCCATGAGAATAGTTTTATCAAGTTGAGGGACCTGATGGCTCTCCATAATATTTTTGATCTTTTCCGTCACTTTTCCCCTAACTAGAGATTCGTTACTGTTCTGCATATCCCGGCTAAATAAACTCGGATACCAAACTTTTTTGAAATTACGTAGAGTATGCATGTTCGTCAGAAAATGTCCTCCAGGCCCTACTTCCTTTATCACATCTAAGGCAAGTTCCTCTGTATTTACCTGAACACCTTGTGTATAGTGTTTTAATCCTTCAATGATCTCATCAGCCAAAACAACTAATTCTGGGGAGACACTGTTACAGTGATCCATTACTCCAACATCATGGACAATGTTGGCTTTACTGATCATTGTGGAGAAAAGTTCCATGGTCGTTTCTGCTACTGCCTGTTCATCAAGCACTTTAGCATCCGTGCATCCAGCAGTTCCAAAGAAGGGTATACCATAATGCGCTGCCAAATCGGAGGACGCTGCCACTAACAAGTGAAACTCGGGTGCCCCATAACTTCCGATTGTTGTCCGCATATCAAACACTGAAGGCATAGAACCATAAATAAATGGAGTTCCTTCAGAAACCAACTGCGTAATAACCAACCCAGTTAACATATCAGCGTTACACTGAGCTAGAGTCCCTGCAAAGCTCATGGGAGAGGTTCCGCCCATCATACAATAGGGCATATATACTACTGGAATACGATTTTCCGCACTAATATAGAGCTTTTCCGTACTCTCATTAGGATGAGCAAGGGGTGGAATTGGTTCACAATAGTTGAAAATAAAGGGTTTTTCTTGAAGGTTCTTTAATCCACCAGCCACAATAGCGGCGATCTCAATAATATCCTTTAGGCCTTCAATATCATTGGTAGAAAAGTTTATAGTTTTACTGAAATGCTTAACTGTCTCCAAAAACGTAATTTGAGACTGCACTTCAGGTCTTACATCCGACGACATACCCACAGACAAGATAAAGTGGATGTTCGGCAGGTAGTCGGCCAATTTACACATCATTGCCGTATCTTTTCTAAGGAATTTCCGAACACTTCCAGACAATGGATCAACGAGTTCCAATTGATCAGCATGTGTGCCAAAGTAAACTGGATTATCATTGTTAATCTTCATAGAAGGTTCACCATCGCGTGTATAAAGTACCAGTTCCTTAGGGACACTTTTCAAGGCTCTCTCCACCAGACCCCTGGGAATTATAGTAAGCCCTTCGCCGTTCGTTACAGCGCCGTTGTCGTGTAACAACTTAAGCGCCCGTGTACCTCCAATTTTCATGCCCACATTTTCCATCAGCTGCAAACTTGCCTCATGAATTTGATCAAACTTCTCTTGGTCGATGATGGTAAGCGACAAGTTGCGTTTCGTTGAAGTGCTCATTTATTTACCTCCCCATAAGATTTATTACAAGTTGCACTTTGTGTACTATTTAGACATGTCCATAGTAGTCACGATGCACAACCACGGAGTAAGCATAGTCCAATAATGTTCCCCAACTAAAAACCGGTAGTTCTACCTCTCTTTGAATTGCTCGAGCAAAAGGCTGCATACCTGTACATTCTAAGACGATTGCTCCGACATCCATATGTTTTTCCTTAAACTTTTTGGCAGCCTCAATCATTTGCTGCTCTGCCCTATCGTAATATGCGTTGGGGCATGCAGGCCGCTTATCAGGGTTCCATAAATTGTCGAACTCAGTACAACCATACTCATCCTGAGCCCCTCCAATAACATAATTGCTGTCACTTCTAATTCCGACATTCCCTAAATGTTCCGCATCTAGGAACTTCTTCTGGGCGCATATTATACCGACCTGTTTATTAGGCCCAATAACAAGTTGCGCAAACGGAACTTGTAATAAGCTTGACATAAATACCGGAATGTTAACTGCTGCTGCCACATCCTTCTGGAAAAAGGCAAAGTACCCACATTCTGCCGCAATCGCCCTACAACCCATCCGTTCTAACTTTTGTGCGGCATTGATCACTGCTTCTCGACATTTACCCGGATCCTTATCATAAACGAGTGTCTTGTTCGTAACACCTTCTGCAACTTCATACTGTATAGGGTATGGAAAAGCACTGGCATTGCGATTGTCACCCGGAAATCCTGGATATGCATCATTTAATAGAATCATTCCAAGCCCCATACCATAACAAACATGACTTTTCCGTGTTTTAATATGGTTAATACCCATATCCCGATTTTGTCCGAGAATCATTTTTGATACCTCCACGTGTTGATTTAAACACTACACAATTGTCAATACGGTTCGCGTTTTTAGTGAAATAAGTAACAAATTCGCTTCGGTATGCGCTCTTAAGGAGCTTTTTGTCCCTTAACTCAAATTGCAATTCTATGCTTTTTCTTTCTAAACTCTTTCGTGGAGATACCGTAACATTTCATCCTTATCCATATGACCAATGCCTAGCTAGTCACTGGCCCTTGCTCCAAGGATGCCTATTCCTTTTTAATAATGGAGTTTAGGCTATACCCGTGTACATCTTTCTTATGTGATCATCCCCTTGCAGCTGGCTGCTTGAACCCTCCATTACGATTCGCCCCTGTTCCATTACATAGGCACGATCTGCAACTGTCAAAGTTGTGTTTACATTCTGCTCTACGATTAAGACCGTAACCTTCTCTGCACTTAATTTCTTGATAGTCTCGAATACCGCGAGTACATTCTGTGGAGCTAATCCCATAGAAGGTTCATCCAGAATCAACATTTTAGGATTTGACATAATTCCCCGAGCGATGGCAAGCATCTGTCGTTCACCACCACTCATGGTGCCAGCATATTGTTTCTTTCTTTCAGCTAAACGTGGAAATAGTTCAAAGACACGATTAAAAGTTTCCTTAATGATCTTTTTATTTCGGATTGTATAAGCCCCTAATAAGAGATTTTCCATCACTGTCATTGCAGGAAATAAATTTCGCTCCTCTGGAACGAAGGCTAATCCCACTTTGGTCAATTCATGTATGGGTTTGCCTGTTATGTCTTGTCCCAGAAACATGATCTTTCCTTTTTTAACTGAGACTAGGTTCATAATGCTTTTCAGCATTGTCGTTTTCCCTGATCCATTAGGACCTAACACTGCTACAATTTCTCCTTCTCCAATATTCAGCGAAACATCCCACAATACTTGAAGGTTGCCATATGAAGCATCAATCCCACTAATTTCTAACATTTCCTTACCTCCAATCAAGCTTAATCAAGGAAATGACCTTAAATATTTTAGAGTACATATTTTGCCCCCAAGTAAGCCTCTAAAACTTTTTCGTTCTCCATAATTTCATTGGGTGTACCTTCAGCAATCTTCTCCCCAAAGCAAAGAACAGCAATTCTGTCACATACATCCATAATTAGTTTCATCAAGTGCTCAACCATGATAATAGTGGTTCCGTTCTCTCGTATTTTTCTAATCAATAGCGTTAGATCTATCAATTCCCCAGGAGTTAAACCTGCTGCTACTTCGTCTAACAAGAGAAGCTTACAGTTTGTTGCTAAAGCCCGGGCTAACTCTAATCTCTTGAGTTGTATAGTGTTCAAATTCCCAGCTAATGTATTGTGCGACAGAGGAAACTCGACAAAGTTTAGCATCTCTGTGGCCATTTCTGCTGGCTTAGAATGGGGTCGTCGATTTCCAAACACAGAACCTACCATTACATTCTCCAATACGCTCATGTTCTGGAACGAATGGACAATTTGAAATGTTCTAGCCAGCCCGGTATGACAAATTTTATCTGCTCTAAACCCCGTAATATCCTGACCTCTAAAAAAAACCTTTCCGGCTTCTGGCGGATGCACTCCCGCGATGGTATTTAGCAACGTTGTCTTCCCAGCCCCGTTAGGACCAATCAATCCGTAGATTTGCCCCTCTTCAACCTGTAGACTAACGTTATTAACTGCCTTTAATCCACCAAATCTTTTACAAACGTCCTTCGTTTTCAATATCATAGCTACCACCAGCTTCTTTATAATTTTCCATATACTTATGAGTTAGAATGGAGGAGCGTTCGATAAGTAGCATGTTACGCTCCGCCCATTCTAAACAGTAATTATTTTAGATTATCGGGAATTTTCAAGTCTGCATCTTTAAAAGCTTCAGGCCAAATTACATTGGGCTTTCCTCCAAAATACTGAACTACAGGAAACATGTAATGGTCTCCATCAATTACTGGATCGGGGAAGGTCTGCGGAGTATATTTGTATTCTTTCATTAGGATTCCATCCTTGTAACTTAATTGGCCTGTCATAACTTTTTCTTTGCCCGTTTTAAATAGATTTTCTGTAGTGATCGATCCGTAGTCTTTTTCAGTTGTTTCCAATACTTTAATCAAGAATTTAGTGTAATCATATGACATACCCGCTACAGCGGCTCCTGGTTCATATTTATACTTAGCCATAAAATCAGCTTGGAACTTTTTAGCTTCAGGTGTCGTCCATTGTGGTATTTGATCGATAACGTAATCTGATGAGTCACCAGTTAGCTTATACCATTCTCCTACCCAGCCTAATCCATCACTTGCTATCAAGCTTTTTAATCCAACTTCTCTTGATTGTTTAATGAGTGAGGAAACCGAGGAAGGATCAGACATCGTACCGGCTACCAAGGAAACATTTAAGCCTTTTAATTTATTTAACAAAGGATAAAATTCCGTCTCTCCGAGGCCCACCCATTCGGTAGCAACAACCTCCCAACCAGCCGCTTTATACTGCTCACCCAGTGCTGCACAAAATCCTCTGCCCCAATCATTATCAACACCAAACAATGCAACCTTCTTATTCTCTGGTTTCCAAATACCTTTGGTAATTGCTTCCTCCACCGCACTAACATAGCCTATACTTAACTTTTCTGGGGTAGGCCATGCCTTGCCCATCCAATAGGCATATTTTTCCGGATCAGATTTGTACTTTTGATTGACCACATCCGTCGCTCCGTATGAAAAAAAGTGAGGCATTTTATACTTAGCTGCTACTTCCATACAGGAAACAGAAACCCAACTGTGCCAATCCATAAAGCCTACTGTAATCTTGTCATTAACAATCGCACTTTCGTAAGCCCGTGCTCCTTTTTCTGCATCTGATTCACTGTCAATCCATTTGAATTCAATCGGATGTTCTCCTACTTTATTATTAATTTCACCAAAGGCCATATTTATCGAATCCTTGAATTCTTGCCCTGTCCGAGCCGCAGGTCCAGTTAAAGGTGCAATTATACCAATCTTAATAACACTGTTTGGCGCGGCTGATGCCGCTGGTGTAGTCTCACTCGATGGCTTTGCACCACCACATCCTGTCAGAGTAAGACTAAGGACTAATGCCGTCGTCAAGGCAACCACAAAATTGCGTGATTTTTTGAATAAAAATGAATTCAATTTTAAAGCCTCCCCTTGTTTTTAATTCATATTGGTTCACAATCCTAACTCATTTGCTACAGGCCTGCCCTCCTTACATCCTTTTCTTACTTTTTGAACTTTGTCAGGGTTGCATTTTTCCTAATAAATTGGACGACTTTGTAATAAAGACCGGCCAAGCCACTAGGGAAAAATATCATAACAGTTATCATTAATACCCCATAGATTAATAATCGCAATTCCATTAGGCCTTTTAAATATTCCATACCTGGAATCATGACTAATCCCGCAATCAATCCACCCCAAATTGTTCCTCTACCGCCGACAAAAGAAAGTACCATTACTTCAACTGTATGACTAGTGTTCATAACAGTTGGAGTAATAATGCCGACGAAATGAGCGTAAAACCCTCCGAGTACCCCCGCAATGGCACATGAGATCGTGAAATTCATGATCTTATATTTAGTTACATTGATCCCCGAGGCCTGGGCAGCCTGCAGATCTTGTCCAATAGCCCGAAATGCTGTTCCTATATGAGATTTGATAATAACTTTTAATCCCACATAGGTTAAAACTGTCATTATTAGTATTGTGTAAAAATACTCGATATTTCCAGTAGTGTTAAAAAGCGGTGGAACACTGAGCCCCGATGTTCCTCGTGTTAACTCAACCCAGTTAGCCGTCACCGCAAACATTGCTAATGCAACAAACCACGTCATACAAGAAGCAAAGATCCCGGCCAACCGCAGAGTAAGAAAACCTAAACCAAGACCCAACAATCCAGCCAAAATCCCGCCGGCTAACATTCCAAGCCACGGTGAGACACCTAATTTAACCGCAAGAAGTGCTGAAGTATATGCACCTACTCCCCAAAAAGCCGCGTAACCAAAGTTGTTGATATTAATAAAACCCGCGGTGAAGTCAAAAGCCATAGCCAGTGCCCCCAGCATAAGTGCTGAAATTAGTAGACGGGTAATCACTTCATCCTGTAGAACCAGTGGGAAAATAGCAAGAACAAAAAGCATAGCCAGTCCTAAAGGTGTAAACCCAAACTTCCCTGTGAATCGGACACCTTTTGTAAAACTACTCTCTGCCTTTTCCACGCTCATCCCTCCAATCATTGATAATCTGCATTATTCCGAAACGCTCTTGACCCCTTTTTTGGCAAACAATCCCCGTGGCTTAAATATTAAAATCATGATTATTATGACTAGACTCACGACATCCTGCCAGCCAGAGCCGAATTTCATGTAGGCGAAGGTTTCAAGCAACCCAACTAGCAATCCACCGTAGATACTCGCCCCTATGTTCCCCATTCCAACTAGTATCAGTACAAACCAAGACTTGTAGAGCGGTTGTATGCCCATAAACGGATAAGCGGGTGAAATAGAAAGCAGTATTGCTCCTGCCAAACCAGCAAGCAGACAACTTAACGCAAAGGTCAGCGTATGGATAACGTTTAAATTAACACCAACTATACTCGCTCCAGTTTCATCCTGAGAAACGGCGCGGATAGCTCGTCCCATAGTAGTTTTATTTAAGAAAATCCAGAAGATAGCAATAGTAACCATGGCTATACAAAACCCTACAATACGATCATTAGAAATATTAAAACTGGCAATACTTACTTTTCCGGGCCAATACTGAGTAATCCCTCGATATGTGTTACCCCAAAGCATTTTGGCACTGTTTTGAAGAACAATTGAAATCCCTAAGGTCAAAAGAAATGTGTTCATTATCCAGTTTTTCTTGGACCGTTTACGTAACGGGTAGAACAACGTCTTTTCTGTGATAGCCCCTAAAATAAACGTTCCAACTGCAGCCAATAGAATACTGGAGATCGGGCCGAAGTGAAAATATGAGTAGGCAAAATAAGAAAAATATGCACCTAGCATGTAGAACTCTCCATGAGCAAAGTTTGGGATATTCATTACCCCGAAAACTAAGGAAAGCCCCACTGCCATTAGCGCGTATAATCCCCCTCTTAGGACTCCGGTCAATACAATGTTGAATAATTGCATTGCATCCATATCCATTATTAGTGCACCTCCTTTAACGATCTATCGAGATAGATCATATTAAGCCTTACCATTCCTCCCCAATTAAGTGAAGAGAATGGTAAGGGATTTTAAACGCTTATACCTCTTCTTTATAAACTCCTTCGTGGAGATACTGTAACATTTCATCCTTATCCATATGACCGATGCCCAGATACTCCAAACTGTAACCTGATTCGTAGAAATCCGTTTCGAGCATAGCATTCGCAAGGTTGATCATCGAATCTACAACAGGAGTTTTTACTCCGAATTTCTTACCAAGTTCATGATAAACATGGCATCCTACCGGAATATCCTCAGTGATATATCGATTGTTAATGGTATGTGGGCCTGTTCCAAACTGGATATAATCCTGCTGGTCAAAGGGAATCTCATAATCCGGCCCCATATATTCAGGCCCTAAGATATTTTCTCTTGAGAAGAATTGTTTCTTGTCAAATGCCTGAATGCCGACACCCATTGCTGCTGCTAATTTACATTGTTCTTGGTACAAGGTGTATTGAACTTGAGATATTGATGGACAATAAGCATGGGAGTAGATGGAGAAGTCGTATTTGTTCTCTCCATAAATTACGCCCCAGTTTTCCATGACTCCGACTCCTAAGATGGTACCTGGGCAATGCAGAACTGGATTTACATTACTAAATCCGGTGTCCATGACAGTTTCTCCTCCAACGACGCCATCACCCTTAGTTATTGCATCCATGCTCGGAATATATTTTGTGCTTTCCAGGAAATCATCCTGATCCGTTGTCGGAAGTGCTGCTCCCCTTAGGGTGATTGCTCGATAGTAGGCTCGAACCTTCGGTAAGACGACTCCACCTTTAATTTCAACTCTAGAGCCATAAGGTGCACTAGACCATCCACCAATAATAACCTTCTTAGTACAGCCTGCCTCACGCATCATTTTTCTTAGTAATAAAGAGCCGTAGTTATCCGGGAAGATATGGATGACCATGCCATCTTCTAAGGCAGGAACTAACTGTTCAAAAAAGGGCATGTGTCCGATAGACGGAGTCGTTACGATGACGATTCCTGCACCTTTTACAGCGTCTGCAACATTTGTGGTAACTTTGTCAAACTGAGCGACACCTGAGCGTTCAAACCCGTAGAGGTTCAACTGTTCCCCAAAGAACTTTAAACCCTGTTCTTTAATACCAAATAATGTTTTTTCGGCAAAGGGAGGCAAATCACAAATACGAGTGATTGCGCCACCTAAGGCACAATCTCCAGCTTGCGCCTTACCGCAGGCTCCAGCTCCAAGGATTGCTATTGGTTTGTTTTTTAGATACTCCATGTTACTCATATATTTCGTCCTCCAATATCAAATTTGGTTTGTAACCAGCTTTATATTAACTTTCTGTCATTGATGTTCTTGTTTATAGAGATAGTCGTCAGTTATTCAACATTGAGAAAGTCAAAACTCCTTAAATAGCTTTTCGAATTCCTCCTTACCATCTAAGATATGGTAAACATGCTCATCTGTCGGAAATTGTCCACTTTTTACATCATTGATGTACTGTTTAAATGCATTAACTTCAATTTCAGCAATATTTGCATATTTTTTAACAAACTTTGGAGTAAACGTCTCAAACATGCCCAGCATATCCCCACATATTAACAGCTGACCATCACATGGTTGTCCTGCACCGATCGAATAAACAGGAATCTTTAGTTTCTGTGCAATAAATCCAGTAAGTTCTGGTGGAACTGCTTCTAACAAAAGGGCATATGCTCCTGCTTCTTGAATTGCGATTGCATCGATAATGAGATCCCTTGCACTATTAACGTCTCTACCCTGGGCTTTAAATCCACCTAATTGTCCTGAACTTTGAGGAGTCAAGCCAATGTGGCCCATGACCAACATACCGGCATCAGTAATCGCCTTAATTTTGCTACAAACCCGCCTTCCACCTTCGAGCTTAATGCAATCAACACTTGCCTCTTTATGAAAGCGACCGGCATTTTCTACAGCATCTTGATCCGATACTTGGTAGGATAAAAATGGCATATCCCCAACGATCCAAGTATTCGGTGCCCCCCTGCGAACAGCCTGACAGTGCGAAATACAATCCGCCATAGTTACTGGAATCGTGCTCTCATAACCGAGAACAACCATACCTAAGGAATCTCCCACAAGTATTAAATCCATACCCGCCTGCTCCGCAAAGGAAGCCGTAGGATAGTCATAAGCAGTTACCCATGCGGCTTGTTCCCCATCTTTCTTCATTTTCATAAAATCAAGAATACCTTTTTTACGAGCCAACTTGAAAACCTCCTTTATTTATTACAACTTTATATATTTGCAAACTTCGTGCCATTCTTCGAAATTTTTTAATTAATCTATATTCTTCTTTATTGAGTAAGTCTATAAAGGCTGTAAACAGAGCCACTTCAATTTAAATTATTTCCCCATGAAGTGAAAAAAGAAAAGCTCACAAAGTAAAATAATTAAAAAAATTTAAAATATTTTAATAAGCATGTATAAATTTTTTTACAATTCTATAAAAATGGTTTCAAATATTCGAAAAAATCAAATATTTAGCAAACGTAAAGAATTCTTGCATGCAAAAATTCTTTACGTTTGCTAAATTACCGGTTCTTCTAACTGCTCCTACACTGTCACTCCGATCTAAAGGCAGCCAAAATTGTGCAAAAAAAAGAATGAGAAACAACTTTTTTGTTGCCTCCATTCTTAATTAAACTTTTTGAGTTGTTTTATGATGCTTCACCAGACACCTAGACTGTCAAGCATCAGATCACTGTAACTCACGGTCCAAAATATTTAAAACTTTTAAGCGATACTGAAGGTTTTGTCTTGAAATACTTAAGTTTTTAGCTGCTCTACTAAAATTACCATTATTATTTTTAATTTCTTCAATAATTATTTCTCGCTCAATATCTTTTAATGTTTCTTTCAAATTATTATCTTTGATAATTCTATGATTTTCTTTAGTATTCGAATTATTTACTATGTATTTTGGCAGGTGTTTGGGAGTTATTAAGATATCATTTATTTCAGTCATATTCATTGCATAATCAATACAATGTTTTAGCTGGCGTACATTTCCAGGCCAGTTAAATTTTTTTAAGATAATGGCGACTTCATCCGAAATTCCATGGATGTTTTTCCTCATAATTTTATTGTTCGTTTTAATAAAACTATTTACCAACTCATCTATATCATCAAGTCGCATGCCCAAAGTAGGGATTTCTAATGTTACAGCTGAAAGTCTATAGTAAAGATCTAACCTCAATTGGTTTTTTTTAATTGCTTCAATAGGATTAATATTCGTTGCACTTATTATTCGTCCATTTACTGCGATCTCTTTATTACCCCCAACTTTACGGATCTTATTTGTTTCCAATACTCTAAGAAGCGATGCTTGGAATGCTAAACTAGTAGAATTCAGTTCATCCAAAAATAACGTCCCATTATTAGCTTGTTCAAAAAGACCGATGGTATCATTAGCGCCGGTAAAAGCACCTTTAGTTATTCCAAAGAGTATGCTTTCAAGCAGTGTCTCAGGAATAGAACTACAGTTAATAGCCACAAAGGGCCCATTAGATACAGGACCATAGTTGTGTATGCTTTGGGCAAATAATTCTTTACCAGTTCCGGTTGCACCAACAATAAGTATTGAAGAAGAACAAACTGAAATCTTTTTAGCCAAGGCAATGGTAGATTTAATAACAGCGCTCGATCCAATGATATCGCTAAAATGAAATTGTGTTCCATTTTTAGATTGTATCTTCCTCAGCAAGAGTAGATCATTCTGTAATTGTGTTATAGCAGATGACATTTCAATTATTTGAGATAAATCTTTAAAAACGGCAATAGCACCCAATAATTTATTGTTTGAAAATATTGGGTAGGCACTCGTAACAACATTTACAAGTTTGCCTTTTAGGGTAATAAATTTCATTACTCTATTTATAACTGGCTTTCCTGTTTGTAGTACTCCGAGTATAACACTGTTATCAGCATTTAGTTCTGTATTTTCATCTATCCTATAAGTTTCACATATATTCTTACCTAATATATCTTCCCTCTTATATTGCTCTATTTTTTCACACCCCTTTGAGTAATAAGTAGTGCAGCCTCTTATATCCACAACATGTATACAAATATCTTCTAATATTTCAATAATTCTAAGTGGTAATTCAACTAGATTATCCTCAAGGATGTGTGAGTCTAGATTATTCTCATATTCCCCCATAAATACAACACCATCCTTTTGATATATAGATATTCTCATTAGACTTCTAAAGTAGAATAATGCCAATCTAGCCCATAGGGGTTTCAACTATGCTGGAAGTTGTCGGGGAAGACAGAATCGTTTTTTCTCTACTTTCTTGGATAATAGCACATCTTTCTTCATGAGAAAAGGCTTAGTCAATTCAAAGCTCCGAAGAGTTCCCTAACATCACTTACCGTCGCACTAAGGTAGTTAACATGTAGTTGTTGACTTAAAAATAATACAAGGATCGTATTTGCAAACAGTATCATGGATAATATACAACAAATGAGAGGTAGTTCATTGCCTCTCATCTTTTTAGTTCTCCGGATGCCACGTTGAAATAATGTAAAACAAAGGCATCTTTCTACCAGTATCTTTTGCTTTGCCAGGTATATTTTTATGAATTATTGTCAGGTGGCGAAACTCATCCAAGATCTTATTACCGTTTGTTGCGTTCGAAGGGGACACCCAGTGCAGAAGGGTCAATACTTTTGCCAATCGATAAGAAGAGTACGATGACGGCAACGACATAGGGGAACATGCTGAATACCTGCGTGGGAATCGCGAAGCCCAAGGTTTGAAGGTTGTACTGCAGTGCTTGAGAAAAGCCGATCACCATAGCTGCCGCAAAAATCCCGACGGGATTACGCCGTCCCAGGATGACAGCCACCAAAGCAATATAGCCTCTTCCGGAGGTAACATTCTCCATGAAGAAACCGAGCTGTCCCAGCGTTATACTTGCTCCCCCCAACCCGCCCAGTATACCGTTGACAAAACAAGCGAAGTAGCGGATTGCGAAGACATTAAGGCCGGCAGAGTTCGCCGCCTGCGGATGTTTCCCAACGGCATGCAGATTAACCCCCCACTCCGTCTTATAAAAGAAAATCGCGGTCAGTACAATGCAGATCAGAGCGATATAGACAAACACATTCTGATTGAACAAGGCCGGGCCAATGATCGGAATATGCGACAGCAAAGGAATTTTCACCGCACTGAATACACTGCATGATGGGAGGGTAGTAGTCTGCCCGAAGACGATCAAAAACAGGAAGCTTGTCAGTCCCATCACCATAAAGTTGAGCGCCAAACCCGCAATGGTCTGGTTAGCTTTACAATGGATGCTTAATACGGCATGGATCATACTGACAAAAATGCCGCCCCCGATACCCGCTAAGAGACCCAAGTATAGGTTTCCAGTAAAAAACGAGACGATAAAGCTGAAAAAAGCTCCGGAAAGCATGATAGCCTCAACACCGATATTAAGGATCCCGGCCTTCTCGGAAACAGCCTCTCCCAGTCCCGCTAAGATAAGAGGGGTTGCCATCCTAACAGAGGCGATCAAATACATTGTAACAAGGGTAATAAAACCAGAATCCATTGTTCGATCCTCCTATTCGTCCGTTAAGAGTCGGCGAAATATACTTTTACGGGCCAGAATTAATAAGACGACAACCCCCAAGATAATGGATGAAATAGAGGTGGGTACATCAGCCATACGCTGCATTCCCAATGAACCAATCTGAAGCGCCGCGATGCCCAGAGCAGAGATGACTACACCTACGGGGTGGTTTTTCCCCAACAGCGCGACGATAATGGCGATATATCCATAGCCTGGGGAGATACCTTCAAGCAGCTTGTGATGCAGTCCGGACACCTCACACACACCTGCAATTCCGGCAAGGCCGCCGCTTATCAAAGAGGAGAGAATAATGTTTTTATACACGGAAATACCGGAGCACTTACAGGCCCTGGGATTTAGACCAACAGCCCGCATTTGATAGCCCGTAGGAGTCTTCCATACCAAAAGCCAGACAAGGACTACACTGATTAGAGCGACCAAGAGACCTGCGTGCAACCGTGTAGAGCTCATAAGGGTCGGGAGTGTCGCTCCGTCCGGCAGAAATGCCGACATAGGTAAAGAATTGGAGGGATCCTTGAGGGAAGTACGCACCAAAATACCTACAATACTTATAGCAATATAATTAAACATGAGCGTGGTAATCACCTCCGAGATCCCGAACCGTACCTTTAAAAACCCCGGAACAGCGGACCAAACCCCTCCAAAAACGAACCCTCCCAAGATCACCAGCGGAATCATAACCATTGCCGGTAGATCGTGAAGCCAGAAAGCAATGCAGGTAACGGCAATGGCACCCATGTAAAGCTGCCCTTCGGCACCAATGTTGATAAACCCGCTTCGGGACCCTACTGCCACGCCCAATCCAGTTAGGATTAACGGAGTTGCTTTCACCAAAACCTCGGAAACTGAATAGAAGGAGCCGAAAATTCCGGATAAAAAGCTGGAGAATGCCTGGTCTACGTTGCTGCCAACCATAAGGATCAGTACAATCGTAATGGATAACGTCAGAACGGCAATACCAAGAAAAGACAGAGATTTTCCAAACTGTTTCATAGTGATTCCTTCCTTGCTTCAGACGTTTTCCCAGCCATCATAAGACCGACCTGGGAGAGATTCAGTTCTTTAGTGTTAGGGAAAATTCCCATGAAACGCCCTTTATAAATCACGGCGATCCTATCACTCAGTAAGAGGACTTCCTCTAAGTCCGCTGAGATGAGGAGAATACTGCACCCTTTTCCTCGATGCTGGAGAAGCTGCTGTTGGACGAACTCTGTGGCACCAATATCAAGCCCGCGTGTCGGTTGATGTGCCACGATAGCTTTCGGGTCACCCGCCATTTCTCGTGCCAGGATTAGCTTTTGCTGGTTTCCGCCAGACAGGTAGCGCAGGGGAGTGTTCAAACCTGGGGTTTTGATGGCGTATTCTTCCACTGGGGAGTAAGCACTGCAGTAGGCTCATCCAGAATAAGCAGCTCTGCATCTCGATAGAGAAGTTTAATAATCTCAACTCTTTGCTGTTCGCCTACGGACAAGGTGGAGAGGTAAGCACCCACATCGATCTGCAACCCGTATTTTTTCGAAACGTCCGTAATCGTTGCCTTAAGTGCCTTACGGTTAGGAAAAGGATATCCTTTTTCTCTAAGCCCGAGGGTTATGTTCTGCGACACGGTTAGGGTGGGTACCAGCATAAAATGCTGATGCACCATGCCGATATGGAAAGCAATAGCGTCTCTGGGTGATGTAAAGGCAACCTCTTGCCCTTTCCAGAAAATATCCCCGGAATCCCTTGCATAGATGCCGTACAAAATGTTCATCAATGTAGTTTTCCCGGCACCGTTTTCTCCTAAGAGCGCATGGATCTCTCCGGGCTCCAGATCGAAACATACCTGGTTATTGGCCATTTTCCCAAAAAACGATTTGTTGATGTTCTTCATGGAAAGCAAAGCCATAGATTCAACCTCCCTAAAAAGAAAAAGATGTCTCTGGACAGTTCGCAACATGATCCATCGAGACATCTTCTAAATGTTTATGTCTATTTTGTGGATTTCTCGATGACTGGGACGGTAAAAGTCCCATCAATAATCTGTTTCTTGGTATCTTCTATCAGTTTCTTGGTAGCCTCGGGAATCTTACTCTCGAAAGAATGGTACGGGGAAATATCGACGACGTTCTCTTTCATACCCAAGTGAGAAATTCCGCCTTTAAACGAACCATTTTTAACCGCATCGACAGCGGTTAGTATAACTGTTGGCATATTGTACACCGTCGAACACATAACCGTATTAGGCGCGATTGAACTCTGGTCGTATGAATTGCCGCAAGCCAGGATACCTTTTTCCTCTGCCGCCTTAATTGCGCCGGTACCCGCCTGGTTTGCAACATGGTAGAGAACATCTGCACCCTTGCCGATCATGGACAGCGCCGCATCTTTACCGGCAGAAACGTCGGTAAATGAATTGACGTAAATATCATAAACAATGATGTCGGGGTTTACTTTTTTTGCACCTAACTTAAAGGCCTCAAGCTCCTTGACAATAGAGGGTTGCTCTATACCGCCAATTACCCCGATTTTACCGGTTTTGGACATCGAACCAGACAGGATACCCATCAAATATCCGCCCTGCTCGCAGCTCATTACATAGGAAGCCATATTCGAAGCCTGTGAATTGGACTCAGTTGCCATGAAGTTGAGCTTAGGAAATTTTTGGGCCACACGGACTGCTGGATCTCCAAACTGGAAACCGTGCCCGATAATTAAATTATATCCCCGTGCAGCATAATCGTTGTACGCTGATTCGGTGTCGGCGACACCTACATTTTCTGAATAGGTGGTCTCTAACCCGAATTTCGATTCAGCGGCCTTAAGTCCCTCCAAAGCTGTCGCATTCCAACCCTGATCATTGGCAGGACCGGATAAGAGCAGAGCCACTTTCATCTTTTCCTCTTTTGACGTGGTCTGTTGTGCGCCGCCACTGGCGCAACCGGTTAACAACACTAACATACACATAAGAATTGCGATCCCTTTAATAAGTTTCATCATAATTCCTCCTCTTGGTTATTTGTATCGTTTTATTTTTAGCGGAATGCCTCACATTCATTGCGAAGCACCCGCGTACAAACCTGCTCCCCTTGTTCGGCCAGTGCCTGTTCGTCGACACCCAACAGCTGGCCGTGCCGGAACACAACCTTACCGTTGACCATCGTCAGCCAGACCGGGCCAGTTACGCCAACTCGCGCCAGAATGTTTTTAGGGTCATGGAGGGTACCCGTCAATTCCAACACCCCAGTGTTAATCATGAACAAGTCAGCGGCTTTTCCAACCTCCAACGATCCCAGTTTGTCTCGTCCTAACGTTTTTGCACCATTAACCGTTGCTATTTTCAGTAACTCGTAAGGTGAAACGCAACCCCCTCGCTCTTTGCTATGGTAAGCTTGCATAAGATAAGCCATCCTGAGGGAATCAAGCAGACTGGAACTGTCATTGGTTGCGGAACCGTCGCATCCGAGACTAACAATCACGTTATCCTTCTGGAGGGCTTTCATATTAAGAATCGGGAAACCGCCCAAGACCGCAGGCGCCGGACAATGGGAAACCCCAGTGCCTGTTTGTCCCATCACCTTGAATTCATAGGGTTGTAGCTCCCATCCATGGGCAATCCAGACATCCGAGCCGACAAAGCCGATTCCCTCGCACCATTCAAGCGTTCGCTTCTTCCAGCGCTCCTGCATAATGATGTTTTCTCCCTCGCCAAGATGGGTATGCAGGCGTACACCTTTTGCCCTTGGCCAGAGCGACGGATTCTTGGAAGGTTTCTATGTAGCTGTTAATCGGTTGACAGGGTGCCACCACGATTTGGTGCATGGAAAAGGGTGCTGGATCATGATACAAATCAATCAGACGCTCACAATCGGAAATGAATTCATCGGTTGTTTCCAGCATTTCGTCAGGGATCGTGCTCCCTTTGCTGCGGGGGAGTGTATTAGTCCCTCTACCTGCATGATACCTAATACCCAGTTGGGCAGCCGCTTCCATCTGCCGGTCGACCAACAACTTGCCCGATGCACTCGTATAGCAATACTGGTGGTCGAAAGCGCAGGTACATCCGTGCTTGAGTAAGTCTCCCATGGCAGCCAATGAAGAATAATAAATAACCTCAGAATCAACTTTTTGAAAAATACGGTAAATCTTGTCCAGCCACTCGACCACCAGCATATTGGGATAATCTATGGTCATCAGGTTGCGAACAAAGGTTTGAAAAAAGTGGTGATGCGTGTTGATCAGGCCGGGATAAACGAATTTGTCACGCCCATCGATCACTTCAGCGTCCTGCGACGATAAATTCTTACCCATCTGGATAATCTGTGGTCCTTCGATAAGCATATCGGTATCATAAAACACTTGATCTGCAGCGTCACACGTCACAATTGCCCGTGCATTTTTAATTAGGATTCTTTTTTCCATCGTTGTCTTCATTGCCTTTCTATTTGTCAATGTTGATTTCTTTATATCGGCAACGGGTTTGTTTACACCCTGTTGTATATATTTCGTATTTTATACCCTATAGTTACTATAGGGTCAAGTACCTTTTTTAACAAGAAAGTGTATACATAAACTATTAGTGTTGTTAAAACGCTTGGGTTTTCACGTTTTCACGTTTCATTTATGCCGACTGAACTTCTAGTCATCTAGGGATTTTCATATTAAAAAGAGCCCTTCAGCTCAAACGTTGAACTTGAAGGACTCTACTCATGTCAGCAGATGCTAAAAGAAATTTGCTACCAATTATTATCACTCAAATATTTGAGAATTTGCATTGACATTTCCCCCTGTCCCATTATATCATGCTAATTGTGCAAAAGAAGGAATATGGTAATGCTTTCCGTTTTACTGATTGATGGCTTTTTTTCTAACACATAAAAAAGCTTCCTACATATAATAGCAAAGTGTGTATTATTTTTTTACAAACACTTTACAAGTGGATAATTTGGATCAAACTTTTTCAATAAAATGAATTATACAAAATCTAAGGAGGTTCTTATGTATTTGCGTTTTCGTACAGAACTATTACAGTTATCCCATGAACTTGAGCAACTTTGGGTACCAGAACTACGTGGTGCTAGCAATGAGACTAAGTTCTTAGCCACTAAAGGAAGGGTCCTAGATATTCTAAAAGTATTATACGGTGAAACTTCTAGAGAATTTCGAGTTGTCAAACTAACCTGTTCACCAGCCACCGTTGTCAAAGTAGTCAACCATATTATTTGCAGGGCATCCATGAACTCACCCTACACTAAGGCAGTTAACATGTAATTATGACAAAAGACGTCCTGTATTAAACGTCTTAGCCTTGAGATAATACAACGATCGTATTTGCAAACAGTATCATGTACGACATGATGAGAGGCCGTTCTTTGCCTCTCATCTTTTTTATTCTCCGAATGCCACGCGGGTTTGTAGCACGAAAGATAACCGCAATCCTATCCTAACCCTTCTCCGCTTTTCTCATTAGCATCTCTTGATACCTGTCTAAAACATCATCCAACTCTTGACTTGCAGCTACAACTACCGGATCCGTATAAGCTCTTCCCTCTTTTGTCTTAATCACGTTCAGGCGTAATTCTTCAATTCGCTTTATTAATTCGTTGATCTCAGACATACTATCCTCCGTTAATTTTTATTTTGGGGATTAGTGCGCCCAAAAATCAAGTCCCCGGCAATACCGAGGACTCTATATTATGTCTTATGATTGATGAGAACCTTCACTTTGAAACATAATTCTCATGATTTATAAAAAATAGTCCAATCAAACATTAAAACGCTGCTAAGTCTTTTAGCGGTTTTAACACCAGGATTTTTGTTGCCTGACTCTATTTCTGCATAATATGATCTACTTATTCCTGCTTTATTTGCAACTTGTTGCTGTGTTAAATCCCCCCGATAGTTTATTAGCCACAGCCTCGTCTTGCCAAATTCAGCCACAATTCCCCCCCTTTATCTCGTTGCGTAACGCGACTTAATTTATCTTAATAATACAGTCGCAATTCGCGACTGTCAATGATTTTGTTGAGATTCGCAACACTTATTTTAAATGTCGCTTATTGCGACTATACTAGATAGGAGAGGAGGTATGTTTGTAATGTTAGGGAAAAGGCTACTATATCTAAGAAACAAGCTCGAACTCACACAAGAGGAACTAGCAAAAATACTTTGTATGTCCCGAAGTACGTATGCACAGTATGAAGTAGATAGGCGTAAACCTGATTATGATACTCTACAAAGAATTGCGGATTATTTTAAAGTCTCTACTGATTTCTTATTAGGACGGACAGAACATTCTGTAATTGAAGAATGTAATTTTCCAAGCAGGCTAAAGATGATTCGTGAACTAAATGGTATCTCACTAAAACAATTAGCCGAAAATCTTAACATATCTCCAACCGACGTATCACAATTTGAAACAGGCGAAAAATATCCCGACCCCTCTACTTTGAAAGTTTTGGCAGAAAGTCTGAGTTGTTCTGTTGACTTTCTTCTCGGACGAATCACTGACCCAAGACCTTATTTACTTGAAAGCCAACAAGGTTACAGTACTTCAGCCGCCCACCGTTCAGACGACCCAATGGAGGATCTGCCAGAGGAAGCGAGAAAATCCCTTGAAGAATTCAAAGAATTTATTCTTAATAAATACCGTAAAGACAATTAGGGCGCGTAGACGTCACTACATCAAAAAGACTCATCTGATCAATGTTATCTCCGCTTGAACCTGGTGGCCCCTTGGCGATGTCTATATTCCAACCATTTGATATTGTGATAATAGCCTTACGCGGAAATCATACACTGGTTTCTTCCAGCTAATTTGCCCCGATAAAGAGCCTCATCTGCGCTGGCTATTAGTATGTCCAAGGAGGTGTTTTCCCGGTATTGACATAATCCAAGGGTAATCGTAACGCTCTTGCCGATGTCTGCGTGACAGTATTCCGCTACTGCCCTGCGTATCTCATTGGCCTTGCCATGAATCGTATCCAATTGCTCCGTCTCCAGTACTATTAAGAATTCCTCGCCGCCCCACCGGCCAACAAAACCACAGCCGCCAATAGCTGCCCTTAATATTTCTGATAAAAGCACAAGGATTTCGTCACCTTTAACATGCCCGAACTGATCATTAATCTCTTTAAAATGATCAATATCAGCTAAGCCAATGTAAAAGCCCTTTTTCTGCTCAATAAGTTCCTTAATTTTGGCAAACACCAACCGTCTGTTGGGCAATTTTGTCAGATAATCCGTTTTAGACATGACTTCCATTTCCTCCAGAGCCTTCTGTAAATCGGAAGTCCGTTCCTTAACCAGGGATTCAAGATTACTGTTCATAAGCTTAAGCTCTGACAAAATAGCTTTATTCTCTACAGAGAGCTGCTCAGCTCTTGTAAAAGCATTGGAAAATCTGGCAGACAAGGTATAGGCCTGGGTAAAGGTAAAGACTGAAACACCGAACGGAATGAGTGAAGGTGTATTGGCAAGTGTGATTTGATAAATAAAATCATTGATCAATGTTATCCCTAAAAAAGCGAAACCCAGCAATACGATATTTGCAAAAGGAACTCCTTTCCATACGCCAATCACCAAGCGAATCATTGCATAGCCCAATAATATAAATGCAAAGACAGCATAAATCATCAATAGCCTGTCCGCTGAACTATAGGGAATCAATAGGATGAGAAAACCAAACAATGATCCCAGAGCGATGCTGATCTTGACAAACCATTTGGCGAATAGGCCATCCAAAGCATAGTATAAGAATCCACACAAAGCTGCAAAACCGATAAACACAGATAGATAAGCCATTCGTCCGTAAACAAAAAAACTGAGATTCAAATGACTTGGTAAGAAGCGTTCTCCTACCAATAACATACGGAGTGCAAACAAGAGGCAAAAAAACCCGAAATAAAGCGGTGCACGATCCTTTGTCCTCATAATATACAGACCAAAATGATAGATTCCCATAATGAGCAGCATACCAAAAAGGAACAAATCCCTGCCTAAACCCAACTGTACTTCTCGGGAAATCTGGGAGGCTAATCCGATTTTAGGCGCCACGATGGTACAATCTTCCGCTATAAAATCTGATGTATGATAAATTAGCTCCACTTCATGACTTTCCGGGTTAAAGTAGGTGGCGAGTATATTGTAGTAAGGAACGCTATTCTCCCGGCTCGTTCCGACTTTTCCCACTTCACCGTGTAGATTGCCGTCAATGTAGAGTTTAAAGGATGTCAGTATGATATCTGTCCGTAGTCCATAGGTCCTCGTACCCTCAGGCAGTTTTATAACGAGCCTCATCGTACCGTAGAATTTGTTTCCCGCAAAGGGCTTAAAGCGCGCCATGCTCTCTTTGGTGTTGGGTATTTCAATAGGTGTTGGCATAACGTCAATGCCCTGCTCAAAGTCTTCATGAATCAGAAACCGATTGAAGTAGAATGACCACGCACCTTCTAAGCTTACAATTCCATGGTTCTCAAATGACCAGTTGCTTAAATTTAGAAGACCGTTGATTGGTTTTGGTGGTTGCGCGACAGTTGGTTTATTTAAAAATAATGTAGCTGATAAAAGGATAATTAGCGCAATAATTGCAAATATCGGAGCGATTTTCTTTCTCATAATATCCTCTACTTATTCAATCTGGCCCCGTCAATAAAGTGAAAAGGCTGCAGGGAGGGCATATTGTCGCCTTTGTTAAAGTCATCCGGGCAATACCCGTTTGGTACGTATTCTGTAGAGATGAATCCCATCGCCATGAAGGTCTCTGCCGTTAATTCACTGCAAAACACTTCCCTATCGGGCGCTGGTTTATTAAAAGACCTGCCTTCTATGTAGTATTTCAAGGCATTTTCAGCCGTTGGAAATCCACGATCATGAACTTTGTCTATGAAATCCTTAAGCTGTTCCAGCTCCCGTTGCTTCAACGAAGGATTTAAATATTTCACCAGAAAATGCGTATCGTAATGTTGATTTATATCCACCTGGATACGATCCTGCAGTGATACGAGCATGGGGCCGTTTTCTTTGGGCTTGCCTGTCAGGTAATCCGTCAGGCCGTCACCGGAGGCTGTCGACTCCCAAAAAAGAGGTTCTTCAACCGTTATGCCGATGTCCTTGGGTAAAACAACCATACCAACGTGTGACCAGTATGACCATTCAATCAATTCGATCAGCTTACTTGTCGTTTGAACACCATGGAATAAAAACAGATCCCCGGTTTTGAGGCTGTCTTTTACATCATTGTAAGCTATCTCTCTAATCATAATCTTAATCATCCTTTTAATTTTTTAGCGAAATACCCTTGCCCGTTCCAACCTTACCACCGTCTCCACATGCCTTGTCACATTTCTCTTTGTGTTTGATCCTTGGTATATTGTCAAATTTACCTTTCATTTTAGACACTAATCTTTATTATTCGAGTTATCCTTTAATATTTCCGCGTGATTTGTTTATTCCCTTCCAGGATATTGGCAAAAAGCAAAAAAAAAGACCTAGTCTTCCACGCACTTGGCATCAGAACATTCCACACCGTTGGGCAATACCTACCAGAGGTGTACTCTTGATTCAATATCAATCTCTTGATAGAATATGTTGTTATAACCTTAATCGCAAGATTTTACTCAACAAAATCTTGCGATTTTCTGATACTTTCTCCTGCTTTTCAAAAAGTTTACGCAGTTTTTCAATCTCGCGGTATTTAAGCATCTGATCCTGCTGCTCAAGCACAGCGATTTGGCTTAGAACTCATTTTCATATCTTTTGAAAAATTCATAATATGTTCGCACGTTTTCCAGCTTTGCCCACTGCTTCACATCAACTGGATTCTCTTCAAGAGAATAGATTTTTGCTCCACGCAGGGCAAGCAGAAATGGCGAATGTGTTGATACTATTTTTGTTCAATTTCGGTAACACATTCGCTTTTGATCTTTTCAACCAGAAATTGCAGTGCATCAACAACATGTGGTCTTATGTCGCCGCCTATCAGTACATACATTATGTCGTCGCCAAGTTCAAGTTGGCCTTCATTAAGCCAAACCCTGACATACCTCACGGATACTCTCATCAATCAACTTCAGAAACCTTTCTTCCCATGTTTGAAAACGAAGATAGCTTCTCTATCATCTCAATAATTCTACTTGTAAATTCTAGAGCATAAGTATTCTGAATCACGTTGTATGAATTCATTTATGCCTTCTAAGTCAAGAATGGCCAACTCAGACCAATCGATTCTCATTTATTTAATATCCTTTTCTTAACTTCTTCATGTGAGTACACTTTACCTTCTTCGGCTATTTTTAGAGATAGCTCTATTTTCTTCTTTACATAAAACTGGTACATTATATCATCCCAGGTAGCTTGATCAGGCAAATTATTGATTATTTTAATTGCAGCTTCTTTTACTTGGCTCATATATTTTCACCTCTCACAAAGCACTTCTAATATTAGTATATCACTAAAAACCGACTTTCTACATATCATCCCCAAAAAATGTCATTAAGCAAAGCTTTCGCCTAACGTCTGGGGGTTAGCGACGTCGAGTTATTACCCAAGATATAATACTTCGATGTCGCTAACCCGTGTTATGTGCTGGATGGCGCCCAGAAAAGACGTCTTTCCTCTTCTAATAATTTGTTCTTTCCACCTTGTTCAGCCCTGATGGTCTCCCATTCAGGAATGATTCCTCGAAAAGATCAATTAGGTAAACCTATTCCCATTCTAAACCCTTGGCAGAATGCACCGGTAATATTTAATACGTTATAGCCATGCCGTATCAGGTTATCGCGGTGAATGGTGAATGGTGAATGGTGCGTCGACCGTCATGAGGGAGGATTTGGTTTCCGCGGTTTTGAGCTTTTTTCCAGTTCGGCAATTTTCCTGGCGGACGGGATCTCTTCTTTGGCCGCCTCCAGCTCCCTTTGCTTTAACGTGACTTTTTCCTGCTCGGCCGAGTATTTCGACTGTAGTCTTTTACCTGTTTCTCCAGGCTTTTGGCCTGAGTGGTTAATTGGGTGATTTCGCTGCTTTTCAAGTCCAGGTCTTTTAGGAGGTCTTTTCTCTCCTGAATGGCCTGTTCTCTGTCCTTGACAGCCTGCTGCAATTCCAATTTGGTCATGCTCTCGACATCATGCTCCGCGATAAACTCATCCCGCTCCTCTTCCGGGATCCCAAGAAGGATGAGCGCCTGGGTGTAGGTCAAATTCGTCACCAGTGTCGAATTTGGATTGCCGTCACTGTCGGGGGAAGCAGCAGTTTCGTCCCCTTTCGCTTTGAAAGCATTTAATTTTAAGGTCTATCCACTCCAAGGTACTCCTTAAGGGCTGCTTGGGTAATCTGTGAAAAGTTCACTCCTTGTTTTTCAGCAAGCTCCTTTAACCAAGCCGGTAGCGTTATATTTGTCTTTACGGACCCGCCTGCTTCCATATGCTTATGGGGTGGAGACCGTACATTTATAGACCCTTTTATTATCCGGTGGTATAATCATACTGTTTAAATTAACTTAGAAAATATATCAATTATCCGAAGTAATACTAAAAATAATCACAGAAGGAACGTAGCCTTATGGAAAAAGCAAAGCTGATTAAAATGATCAAGAATAATCCTAATGCCATAGCCTATATAACTAATCCCACCGATGAGATCAAGTTATTGGCTGTTCAAAAAAATGGACTTACGTTAAAATATATTGATAATCCAACCAGAGAGATGCAAGAATTAGCTCTAGACAATAATGTCCGAGCTATTCAATTTATAGATGACCCTACAGAAGATATGATGATCAAAGCGATCAATGATGGCTGGGTTAACTTAGAGTATCTTAAAAATCCCAACGATCAGTTAATCAAATTAGCGATCAATCAAGCAGGCTGGGCTATTAAATATGTTAAGAATCCAAGTGAGGAATTGCAATTATTAGCTGTAGGAAAAAATTACGATTCAGTGAACTCGTTCAACTAAAGTTGAACATCGAGTCTTCGGTGGGGGACTCTACCCCCACCGAAGCGGAGCCGGGGGTACCACTCCCACTTGTAGAAGTGGGAGTCTTACGATTGGATAAAATTTATCCAAGAACCTTGCGCAAGTGTCCAGGAAGAGGCTGTAAAAATCAATTATGATGCCTTAAGATATATCAATTCTCCTACCCATCAGGCAGAGCTTACAGCGATCAAGAATAATGAGAGGGCTATTACCTTTATCAATGATTTAGATCAACATAAAATCTTAGAATTTTTGCAAGTCAATAGTTTAGTGATTAACTATGTTATGAACGAAATCTCTAAAGATGAATTAGAACAAGTGTTAAAGGCATCCTTAGCCAATGAAGATGTTGAAGAAAAATATGTCAGAGACTTTTTAAATTGCAGTTATATCCATCAAAACAGCGACCTTATGCCCATGGACAAGATCATGTTTATTTATAAATATGGCAGTAAAAAGGCGAAAAAAATAGCTGTCGATGAAAAGCTGAAGATGCTATAGGAGTGAGACATCATGAATTTTACAGACACCTTAAAAAGTGTTGACTTAGTACTATCGACTGGGGAAGTCCCCTTAATCGTTGGGGAAAGCGGCATCGGCAAAACAGCGTTAGCCCAGGAAATTGCTCAAGAAAATAAGTGGAGTTTAATCGTGATTAATGGGAATCTCCTTAAAGAAGGTGAAATAGGCGGTCTGCCAACGGTAGAATCTTATGCAGGCGTCAATAATCAAGAAGATCAGGATGAAAAGAAAGCGACAGTATATGCTGTTCATCATAAGCTCAGGGAAATTGATGAAGAAATATCTCAAGGAAAAATCGTTCTGTTATTTATAGACGAGATCAATCGCTGTGAACATACAGTCCAACAGGAACTTATGAATTTAATTTTAAATCGGGAAATCAACGGCTATAAGTTACCTGAAGGTGTCAAAATCTTAGCCGCCATGAATCCTTCCAGTAAATATGGTTCGGATTTTGATTACCAGGTTGTCGATATGGATGCCGCCCAAGAAAATAGATTTGTCTGGCTATCTATGGAGCCTGATTATAATCAGTGGTTAGATTGGGCCATAGAGGCCGGAATTGAGCAAAAGGTTGTCGAGTTTATCTCCACCTTCCCCGATTATTTGCATAAGATCAACGAAGACGATCTAAGAGCAACTCCCAGAAGCTATGAGCGAATTTCCAGCAGCTATAGAATTTATAAGGAGAAAAAAGATTCCATACCCAGATCCGTGTTTTTAAATGTTGTCAAAGGAAATGTCGGGCGATTAATAGCCGAAGAGTTTGTGAGTTTTGTGGAATCCGATTATCCTTCACTCATATCTTATGAAGAGGTTTTTTCAAAAAATTCTCTTCCTGAATCGATCAGAGAAAGAGTAAAAAACGAAAGCCATACCAGACTTTATCTAGCCGCCAAGAATATTCTCAAAAGCTTAGAAGCAACCATCTTAAATGATCGTGATGATTCAAGTTTTTATATAGACAGGCTGATTGAGTTTTTGAAACTATATCCTGTCGATTTAAAGATAGGACTCATGAAGGATATTAAAAACAGTTATCCAGAAGTATACAAACACGCCATAGAAAATGAAGCTTTTTTCGAATCCTATTTTGAATCTTATCGTTTAATCAGGTGATAAGCTATGGAAACTTTTTTTGATAACCAGGTTCAAGGGCTTTATGAAAAAGCAGATATCATTCTCAATAATTATTTAAAAGCAAAACGCAACGATGAACATGCCAAGCTAAATATACCCAAAGCGTTTACAGAAGAGTTTTTCAGCCTTGTCGATCAAGTTAATCTAAGCCTTATGGAAGACAAAGATAATTTCTATGGCTATTTTCTGATGCAAATGTCCAGAGAAATACGCTTTGATATCAGCAGTCCTACTGCTGTGAATTTTAAAGGGGCAAAGTATGTTATATATTTTAACCCCATCATTTTTTTAAATCTTAATCTAAAACAAATGGAAAGTACCATTAAACACGAAATACTCCATGTATTATCCATGCATTTAATAAGAGCAAAGGAATTTAAGGCTGACTACAGCAGATTAGCTATCAATATGGCAATGAATATCGTCGTCAATACCTATTTGGATCATCTGCCCCCCTATTCTATTACTTTAGAATGGGTAAATCTAAATTATTCTTTAAAACTCCTGCCCTTTAAACCTTTTGAATATTATCTAGAAGAGATTCAAACTGCCCTGGACTTGCTGGAAGCGGATGAGGATGCGGCCGATGATAATGAAGATGAAGCAGACAATAATAAAGATGATGGTCGTAATCAAGACGAAAAAATAGAAACAGCTTTTAATCCTGAAAAAACCCATGACATTTGGGACGATTCCAGTGATATCGATGAAAAAACACTTCAAGAATTTACTGAGAAGTTTATTAATAATGCTCAAAAAGGCAGCATTCCAAATTATTTAGAAAGTATGATCTCATCCCTTAAAAACAGCAAGGGTGAATTGCCTTCTTTTTTTATATGATGCATAAGTGACAAAAACGAGCAGTGCAATAGCCAAGCCTAACCCTAGCCCGCCACGGCTCCGATCAATTGTACTGTCCAACTGCACACAATTCCGGAAATACCTCCGGTTTAATACCTATTATCAGGCGCGTTGACGCTTACATTTGAGTAGGATCTTTTTTCTTTAAATAATTTTCTATCCTTAAGCATTTCCCCAAGATAGGTTGAACCCAATATTAAAATCCCGCCAATAATCTGAGGGAGTGTTAATGTCTCTCCGACAAAGATCACACTGAATAAAATACCAAATAAAGGCTCTAAATAACTGTAGGACACTATTTCAACAGATTTCATATGTGTATAGAGGGAAAAGAACATGGTATAGGCCACACTTGTATGTAATATACCCAATAGAATGGTATAAGTAACTGCCCTAGAATCCAAGTCTACAACCGTTAAAATAGTTCCATCAATCAAGACAAAGGGCAGTAAAACAATCATCGCTGTAAATATTTGCACAAAGGTGGCCGTTTGATTATCCACCCTGACTTTAATACTGCGGTTAATAAGCACAATGGTTGCGTAAAGCATCCCTGAAATGGCACTAAGTGCCAGCCCCATGGATCCATAACCTTCTAATAAATCATGACCAACAATTAGTAAGAGACCTAGAAAAGAGACGAAAATCACTGCAATTTGAATCTTTGAGATAGTCTCTTTCAATAACAGCGGTGCAGCTATCATGACATATACCGGGCACATATTGTAGATCATAACGGCAGATGAAATACTGGTATGTTTAAACCCATAGAACAAAGTTAACCAGCCAAAACCTAGGAGTACACCTGAAATAAGATAGGGTTTTAAAAGCGTCCATTTCACCTTATCCGATTTTTTCATTTTCATTACTACAAAAAGGACCGGCAGTGCAATTAAGGCCCTCAGAAAAGCTAAGCTTAAAGCGGACAAGGGGATGGATCTTGTAAATACCCCCAGACTTCCCCATATAATCATAACTTCCATCCACAATGGCATATATAATAACTGTCTTCTCATCTTTATTGAATTTATAAAATATCAGATGCCTTTCAACAATAATTACTCTATAACCCTGCTTTTTCAAAATTGAATATCTTGGTATATTTCCTGACTCCGGAAAATCTTGCAGACGATTGACTGCTGTTTTAATTTTGTCCAGATATCCCAGTGCAATATCGACGTCTCCTGAATCATCTGCTATATAAAATATGATTTCACGGAGTTGCTCCTCTGCCTTATCCGTTCTCAGTAGTTTATACTTCATACATTCTTCCTTTCCAATAAAGATGCCCGAAGTTCGTCAAACGAATCCTTCATCGGTGCCACTCGTCCAGATTTCACATCATCATCTGCTTCAGCTAACGTTTTCAACAGCTCTAATTCTGATTTCAGCTGATAGTAATCCTGTAATCCAAGAACTACCGTATCTCCTCTTCCATTTACCGTAATAATAACAGCTTCTCTCGTTTCTTTGCACTGTTTTGATATTTCACTGTAATGATTTCTTAAATCTGCTGACGGCCGGATTATTTTCTCCATGGTATCACCTCTTTCCAATATACTTTCTAATAGTCATATTATATCATAATACGACTACGTCATCAACCAGATAATTCCAGACAGATTCACTATGGACGGTTTATTACACTATAGATTAAGGGAATGAGTTCCCAGCGAAAAAAATTAAAAAATTGCCGGTTTTGCGATGGACTAATCTAGATTAGTCCATCGCAAAACCAATTTGAGACTGATGAAATAATCATATGTACCCATCGGGTATATAGAAAAAGCGTGCTGTCGCACGCGCTTCAAATCAGTTATCCACAAATCAAAAATTTTATACTTTCCTGAACAACAAAAAAGCCAGACCAAACGGCCTGGAACGAAAAGATATTTGCGAATACATATTAGCTAAGCCTCTATTGAATAATTCGGACCAGGTTGAGCCACTGTTTGAATTGACCTCCAAATTTTAGACAAAAGTCATATGGAAATCTGGAGCATCATTAAGCGAATCATACTACGTGAATGGCCTATGGGTAGAGAGATACTCTTGTGTCGAGACTTGACATAGGACCCCGCGTCGGATGCTTCAATGGGTCGAGGGCTGTGGCTGTCACCCACTGCTTCTTTCCTAACCAAGGTCTGCTCATATTTCAGGTGTTGCAGCTGGCAGCCGCCGCAAACAGGAAATATACTGCAAGGCGAGTTGACCCGGTCTGCAGATGCTTTCAGAATTCCCAGCAGTTTTCCTCTTTGCCAGTTCTTTTTCACTTCCACAGTCTTAACCTGACCAATTTCCCCATGCAGCAAGCCGGGTACAAAGGTGGCTTTGCCCTCATGATATCCCATAGCCATTCCCTCCGAGGTAAGACGGAGTCCTTCCAAATTACTAACCCTATTAATAACGCCGGCAGTGTTTTTTTTCCCATTGGCCGGATACTTTAATTGTACCGCTTTTTCCTCCCAAAAATATTTCAGTTCATTGTAACCAAGGCCTCCCTCCTGTCCAACAGCTTCCCATTGCATAAGCATAGGGCATGAATCCCCTTCTCTAGCTTGGATTAGCCTATGAGTAACCCTCCTGTTCTGCCTTTTTTATATATTGTTAAATCCATACCCAATATTTATAATATGCGCTTAGCGTTAAAACATTTGATTTTGCCGTGGATGACGAACCAGGAATATCTCAATGTCATCTTTTGTAATACGATAAAAAACCTTATATGGATCAGATTTTCCAACAGATATGAGCAGCATCCTTAAATTAACGGGGTAACCTTTAAGAACAACGGCTTTTCCAGGGACATATACGGAAAAGTCCTGTCCTTGGAAATAATTATTGATGTGCTCCCTCAAGAATGATGCTATAGGTTTAAGTTCTATTTCTCTTCTCCATTTATCAAGGGATATAAGTGAATCAACTGCCGATCTTCTCCAATGTATTCTCATGCTTCTCTAGTATAACCCAAAATTTTGTCTATTTCTAAATCAGAAAGGATTGGGTTATCTCCTTCTAAAGCCTCTAATAACAATTGTTCTTCTTCGGTATCAGTCACCTCATAAACATTAGTATCAGGATATTGTTCAACTTCGAATAATAAAAACTTCCGGTTACCAATTTCGATATATGGTAAACCTGAATTAACTGCTTCTAGGACATCTTTATTTTGAATTTTAATTGCCTTCATAATAATCACTCCTAAACAAAGGATTAATCAAATCATACCATGATTTGTTAGAACGAACCTAATTATTTATCTGGTTAATATAGTACAAAATTTTCCACTATATTCTCTGTTGCGACTATTTTCAACCTTATATTTCTAAGCTGTTTTGATTATAACAAAAAAACTACCCCATGGGGATAGCTACAGCGCTAATTTCTCATCCATTCCATATCCACACTGACAGTTCATTCTAATCTGATTAACAGCCGACTTATCAAAATGGTTTTCTAATCTCTTCATTGTAGAGTTCACCCAAGTCGGATTATTCTCTGTTCTAGCCAACTCATCTTTTCCATAGACTATTTCTCTTGCTGTTTCAGCATTGCTCGCCCTTTTGACAGCTCCATAGATTACCTGCTCCTGAATTTTTCTTATATCAAACATTTTAACACCCTCCATTTTTTCTATTACTTCTAAAAACACAAAACAGACTCCTTTCAAATCGAACTATATCCCTGGAACAGTTCTCATTATAGTAAGAAGTCTGTTTATTTACTTCTGAATTCTTGCTCTATTTAATCGGTATGCATAGATCCATTACGACCTGCATTTTTTCTCTGTCAACTGTCCGATAAATATCTAATCCATATCTTTCATCCATTTAAAAGGTTTGTCCCATGCTCTGCGCAAATAGACTTTTATCGCTTCCAAAGCTATACATTTTAATCTGTTTGGCCTTCGTCAATGTTGACCCCCTATAATAAAAGAACTGAAAGGTTGACTTTCAGTTCTAGAACTTTCTATTTCATTATACAGAAATATTTGCCAAATCACTATGAAAACTTCTAGCATCATTTTAACGTTAGGTTTCAGTTTAATTACGGCTAAATAAAACACTATAAAATAAAAGGCCTCCAAAAAGGGAAGCCTCAGTAAGACCTATGATAACCATTTGTGTAATAAACATTTCGTATGTTTGGAAACTCATTTTGTTTACTCGTAAGATTATTGAGCAACCTAGTGTCAGTTGTTAGCAAACTTATTCCATATTCATTTACCAAAGATATAATAAGAGAATCCATCGCGCCAAAATACATAGCATAATCTACTTGTTGATATATACTTTCCTTATTGCTCTCTAAAAGTAAAACTACATCCTGTTCAATCAATTGTTTCGTTTTATCTAAAATATCATTCACAGATTGAGTAATATCTTGTTCAGAAAAAATCGTCCCGTAATGTTTAGAATAATTATTAAGAGGATCTCTAGATAAATAAGTCACTTCATTTACAATACTCGAATGAGTATAAAGATATAATTTAACATTACTTGTAAGGATATGGGTATTAAACAAGTTTTTGATTGTAGTGTGCCAAGCATCAAATGGGTTTAGAAACGCATAAATAATATTGGTATCTAATAAGATATCCTCATCTTCTTCGAAACCTAAAAAGTGATCATTAAAATTAACGCTTTTCATCCTTTTTCCACTCGTCACGCACCTTATTAAAATCAACTTTTCCCGAATAGGAACCCATAAGTTGTTTTAATATGGCTTTTTTAGATTCATTTAAACCTTTATTTTCAAGTTTATTTAATACAATAGGAGACATATCTTTCTCCCCCTTCGTACATTCTTTATCACGACTGATCTTCTTGTCCATATTATACCACCCTCCATTTGGTTGTTCAATATAGTATGCCCAAATGAGGCTAATATGTTTGGATTCAACACGTCGGGAGCCACCGTGTCCAGTTCAGCCGAGGCGATGGGCATGGACACCCCGGCCCCGTTCCTTGCTCTCAGGGAATAGGGGGCAATGCTGGTAGCGAAGATCTGCGCGCTTGGATTACTCCCATCTGAAAAAGTGAATGGAAACACCAATACATGTCACTACAAGTGCAATCATCACAATGACGGGCAGTAAAACACTATCGATCGGCAAGCCAAGTGAAGCGGCTTTCAGCAGTTTAATGCCCTGGGTCAGCGGTAATATATCGGCTGCTTTTTGAAGAGCCCCAGGCATAACCTCGTAAGGCAAAGTAGCACCTGAGAAGATGAGCATTGGAAAGTACAATACACTGGCTAAGACACTTGCTATCTAAAAATACGACTTCGGGGTCTGGAATTACCAAATGCCGGATCATATTAGTGCAGAACCGGAAGGCATGGCTCTTTTTACCAGTATGGAAGTTGAGGCCTGGGGGAAGGAAAACAAATCTTCTGTATTAGCCGCTCAGCAATTCGAACAGCGCTTGCTTGAGGAACATTTGGCGCATTGGGTTCCGGCCTTTTGTCAAGATGTCAGAACCCACGCTCAGAGCATGTATTATCAAGCCCTCGCGCTACTGACTGAGAGTTATGTAAAATTGGATCAAGCCAGGAGCCCCGAATTGTTTAGACAAGCTGAACTCTCGTAGAAGGGATAAACTATGCAGATAGTATTTGGCTTTATGACACCGACGGCTTTAATCATCATCCACCATGATCTCCTCTTTCTTAGCGTCTATGACCTTGAATCAGTGAAAAAGCTTCTGATCTTGTAATGGGATTAGTATTAAATACCCCCCGTACTGCTGAGGTTAATGTTTGTGATCCCGCTTTCTTGACCCCACGCATGGTCATACACATATGCTCTGCTTCAATAACCACCAAAACCCCTAGTGGAACAAGTTCGCCCATAATTGCATCCGCGATTTGTGACGTCAAGCGTTCCTGCAGCTGTGGTCTACGCGCAAACCCTTCAACGACACGAGCGAATTTTGACAAGCCGGTTATTTTTCCTTTGCGCGGGATATAGGCGACATGTGCCTTGCCATAAAATGGTACCAGATGATGTTCACACATGGAATAAACCGGTATATCCTTAACAATGACCATCTCTTCATGTACTTCTGAAAATTGCACTTTCAAATGCCGACTAGGGTCTTCTTGTAACCCACTAAAAACTTCGGCATACATTCTGGCTACTCTTTTCGGTGTATCCCTTAACCCTTCGCGGTCAGGGTCTTCTCCTATAGCCTCCAAAATCATGTAAACTGCTTGCTCAATCTTTTCTAAATCCATCCCCATAATCTCTTTCTCCTTTACTATGGTCCTCCAGTAACGAATTTCTGTTTTTTAGTATGAGATAAAATAGGCTAAGCGAGAACCAAAGACTTGTTTATCGCCGAACATGTGATACTCGCTAACATATCGTCTCCAGTGCTTTAGGTCTATACCCGCTCTCGCAATTTCTAAATGGATCGGTCCTAAAACCTTTAATTCACAGATGATCGGAGTTGAGTAAAAGTTTTTTAAAGAAACTTTACACCCTGATGTTAAGCGGATGAAAAGTTATGCTTCAGATCTGACCAAAGGCACAGGCCAATGCATTAAGAATACCCATCTCTGTGTTCTTGGCAGTAACCCAATCAGCCTTCTGCTGAACAACCACTGGCGCATTGCCCATAGCAACCCCAAAGCCGGCATACTCCAGCATGGACACATCATTATAATGGTCACCGACGGCCATAATGTCACTCCTTGAAATTCCGAGATGCTGGGCAACGGTTTGCAATGCCAGTCCTTTGGTGGCATGCTTGTCGACGACTTCAAGATATCGATCCCCGCTTAGAACAAATTGATAATCTGCCGGATAATGCTCTTTATAGTATCCCAATAACTCAATAACACTTTCTGGCTGACCCGCAATTAGTATTTTCATGAGGGATCCCAACCCGTCTGTTTCGTTGCTAGAGATTGAAGAAATCAATGGCCACGATTGTACTACCTGAACAGGAACTTTTTCCATCCGTCGGAGGAACTCTGCCCATAGGTTTTGTTCTTTGCTTTTACGATTCCTTTTTAAGACTATGCCATTGGCATAGTAGAGAGTTACCTCCATTCCCATTTGTTCTGCGCATTCAATAATGGATAGAATACGATACCTGTTGAGTGGCCAGTATCGCCTATTCTTTTGTCCATCTTGCTTATAACATTGGATCCAGGCTCCATTGAACGCGATGAGCGGCGCTTTTGTCCCAATGAGACGGGCATATTCTTGTAGAGAAGGAATATGTCTTCCTGAAGCAAGGGTTATTATAGTTCCACGCGTTTGAAGACGTATTAATGTTTTAACAACCTGAGGAGGAATCCTCATATTTGTATCAACTAATGTACCGTCGACATCGAGACAGACCAATCGAAACAAGATGTAACACCTCCGAGGTTATTAAATCTTAAATTTGTTTAGAATTCCCTTTAGGATCATAGCATTTTCAAGATTTTTATTCGCGGCTGTTTTTACATCATTAATTTGGTAAACAATTTCGCCCGTTTTTCCGGCAATTTCCTGCACACCGCTCGCTCCCTCATTGATGGTCCGGGCGACTTCGGCGATTGTCATCGTAATTCCGGTAACAATAAGATCCAATTGTTCAGCAGTTACATTGATATCTGCCATGAGGTCGTTAATAACTACCGCATCGTGATTATATTGTTCACTAACATCAATGAACTTTTGGTAATCGCTTTTTACATTCTTGTCAACAAATTCGAGTAGTTTTTGGGAACCAAGCGTCATACTATCTATAGAAGTCGTAACCAATTCAATCATTTTCTGAATATCCACAACCGTTTGCGATGATTGTCCGGCTAATTTCCTGATTTCATCAGCGACTACCGAAAAACCTCGTCCGGCCTCCCCTGCCCGTGCAGCTTCAATAGCCGCATTAAGCGAAAGCAAATTCGTCTGCTCCGCAATTCTCAGAATTGTCTCAGTAAGAAGATTGATTTTAGAAACTGTCTGAGCTTGTTGGAGAGCAGCCTCCATTTTTGTTTTAACATCTTGGTACAAGGTTTGAGCTGTTTCGTTGGAATTTAAAGCATCTTGTTTCAGTATAGATGCTTTAATGGTTATTTCTTTCGAAATGTCGGCTCCATTTTTAGCCTTATCCGTGATGGAATCCATTTTTTGTTTAACGTCCTCTGAAGCGGCCGAAATCTCTTCTGCAGATGCAGCCGACTGCTCCAATCCGGCTGAGAGTTCCTGCGTCGTCGCAGAATTTTCATTGGCATGCTCTACTACTTGTTCTGCCGAAACATGCAATAACCGGGCATTTTCATTAATGCTATTGGATGATGTTAACAATTGATCAATCATGTCCAGTAATACACCGCCCATTTCATATAAGGCGCTGGACATTGAGCCTATTTCGTCTTTTCTTTTATTTAATTTTTTAAACAAACTTTCTTCTGTCGTAAAATCCAAACTGGCCGTTTGAATAACAAGATTTGTTAAAGAGTTTAAAGGCCTAGAAATCATTTTGGCAAAGACAAACCCCAAGAGACAGGAAAACACGATCAGTATTAACAGAAAAAGTTCATTGGATTTATAGTAAAAAATTACACTCGTGATTCCGACGTTTAATACTGCAATTAAAGCCACAAACAGCATTAACCGCCTTTCTACTGTTATTTTCACAACTTATATTTCCCCCTTTTAACTTTAACTATCTAATCGTCCTTTCAGAACCCTGAACAGGGCTTTAGCTTTATCAAGCGTTTCGTTATACTCACTTTCGGGGATCGAGTCTGCCACAATCCCTCCCCCAACCTGAATATAAGCCTTGCCGTTTTTTAACAAAATCGTTCGGATGACAATATTAAAGTCCCACGCGCCATCAAAGCCCATATAACCGATGCTTCCTGTATACAGCCCCCGTTTGTATAACTCTAATTCTTCAATAATCTCCATCGCCCTAATTTTGGGAGCTCCGGTGATCGACCCACCGGGGAAAACAGCCTGGATAATATCACTGGGCTCGAGACCACGCCTTAGTTGCCCGGTAATGGTCGAGGCTAGATGCCAGACGGTCGGATATTTTTCAAGTTTTATTAAATCGGGAACTTTAACGGTTCCGAATTCGCAAATTCGCCCGAGGTCGTTTCGTTCCAGATCAATAATCATGGTCAGCTCCGCACGATCCTTTGGACTATTTTGAAGCTCAAAGGCTTGAGCCTGATCGTCTGCCTCTGATTTTCCGCGGGGGCGAGTCCCTTTAATCGGGCGCGTTTCGATTTGTCCGTCCGGTTGAATTCGGATAAAGCGCTCGGGAGAACTGCAAAGTATTTGAAAATCCGAGTAAGGCAGAAATGCAGCAAAGGGAGCGGGGTTTTGTCTATGAAGTTGGGAATAAAGATCCCAAGGATCCCCTGTCCAAGTCATGGAAAAACGTTGGGTTAGATTGGCTTGATAAATATCCCCAGCATAGATGTAGTCAATGAGGCGTTTCAAATCATTTAGATACTGGGCATGGGAGACGCTGGGGGTAATGGGGGAAAAGGGTGAGAGGGAAGAGTTTGTCATCTTCATGAGGTCCTCTGGTTCGCCAAGTTGCTCTGGAACAAATGGGTAGAGGAGCTGTTCTAAGCTTTCGACACGTTCCTGCGCTAAATCGGCATGACATGTCCCGTCTTCGTCAATACCGCAGGCTGTGATCCAATATTTATCCTGAAAGTGATCATAAATCACAATTCCATCATACCAGGCAAAACGCCAAAGGGGTAGGGTTAGGTCATCGGCGGTATCATTGGGAAGCGATTCAAGCTCGTCTTTAAGATCGTAGCTTAAAAAACCTACGGCGCCACCGGAGAAGGGAAAAGGGGAACGACGCACGTGGTATTTACTCTGTGCATCGTTAAGAAAGTTCAAACTTTCGAATTTATGAAGTGGAATTATTTCCCGGTGTGAGCGGTTCGTCCAAAATAGCTCAAGCTGATCGGGATAGGCTGTCGCTTCTAAAAAAGGGGATGATCCCAGATAGGAATAACGGCCAAGCTCTTTGTAATCGTTTCCACTATCCAAAAAAAATGGAGATGATTTTTCTTTAAAGACTGAAAATAAGAGATAAGGGGGAATTGAAACGAAGAGTGGCTTGACAATCCATGGAGCTGCAGCATGCTGCAGTCGCCACATTTTGGCATTTTGGAGGGCGTTTTTTAACAGATGATGTCCGGATTGGGTTAAGATCGCTTCCGGATGAAATTGAATTCCTTCAATGGGGAGGGTTTTATGACGTATGCCCATGATCTCTCCATCAGCTGACTCGGCAGTAATTAGTAATTCCTCCGGAAGGGTAGATCGCTCTATGACCAGTGAGTGATAGCGGGTCACTTCCAATGGATTAACAAGGTCAGTGAAGACCCCCTGCTGATCATGAAGGATGGGTGCAGTTTTTCCGTGGATAGGCCTTTTGGCCTGAACCACTTTTCCTCCGAAAAATTGTCCGATAGCTTGATGACCGAGACATACTCCCAAAATAGGAATTTGCCCCCTGAAGTGTTCGATGATGGCTAAGGAAAGTGGGGATTCACTCGGAGTACAGGGCCCAGGCGAGATCACAATCAAATCAGGATGCATAGCTTCGATATTTGTTATCGTAATTGCGTCTTGGCGTTTGACAATGATATCCTCTCCAAGTTCCCCGAAGTATTGGTAGAGGTTATAGGTAAAAGAATCATGATTGTCCAGCAAAAATATCATCGTTGTTTCCCCTTTAAACCCGGACAGTTTCATTAATACTTTTGGGTTATGTTTACAATTAATTAATTAGTTGGTTTAGTTTTTCTCTTGTAAGTCGGCCATCATGCAGAGCGGTCGCCACAATCGCTCCCGCAACGCCCACCTGTGCTAACCAGCGCAAATCCTCAGATCCGGAAACTCCTCCGCCCAGGATTAAAGAACCTATCGTTTTATGGGGCTGTGCACCCAAGACGGTTAAGCATTCTTTAATTAGCCTTTTGTTTAGCCCCGTACCCGTGCCCACCTTACTTAGTTCTAATAATATAAAATTTTGAATGCCTAACTCCCTAAGTTCCCTTAAAGCTTGTGGAGGGGTAAGACGGGTAATTTCCAAGGCAGCACTCATAATTTTGGTATCCTTAATATCCAGGCTAACCACAAGTCGCTCTGCTCCATAGCGGTTAATGATCTCATGTAATATCTCAAGCGAAGGCAAAGTCTCCGTGCCAATAATGACATAGTCAACTCCGGCTTCTAATACTTTTCCAACCCCGTCAACGTCATAAACTCCCGCATCCACCATAAACGAAAGCTGTTCGAGAGGATTTACCCTTTCAGCATTTTTCCGCGCCACAAAATGCAAATGATCCTTCTTCAGGGAAGACATGATTGCGTCAAGATCTGCAACGTAAAACTCTCGAAGCCCCAACTGCTGAACAAATGCGTCCACAAGGGGAGAGAACTCCGACGATCTGCTCAAAACACTCTCTATTGGTTGATATTTTTCCCGCTCGCCCCGAACCCCGTGCACAACCACTCCAGCCTTGAGGTCCAAAGCGGGAATGATTCGGAATGGCTTTTTATTCATATTCAACATCCTTTTTTTGAATTAAGCTGCCAGTTGGGTAGCCAATAGCCGAGCCACCGCAAAGGCTGTCAACGCATAGCTTTCCTGTGCACCCGGGATACACTCCCACCAGGGAATCGCTTCCCACTCTAAACGTCTGGCTACTTCTTTCAGAAGAAATGCGCCCTGACTGGCCATGATTAACCGTTTTGGCCATGGTTGCTCCATTCGTGAAAGGAGTTGCCAGATCCCATCCAGCACTTGCTGGATCTGTTTTTCTTGAATAAATCGAGCCAGCGCATAAACGCCATTTCGACCGAATTCCTCGGGGTCGGCAGCAACCACACGCGCAAGACGTTGGGCACAGGCTGTAAGATCCCGTCCCCCGCCATCTGGGGTAGCGACATCATAATCCTCCTCCCTAATCAAGCCCAACAATCGATACACATCCGCGGTAATCGAAAAATATTCACTAGTCACTTTGCATGGCATGCCATTTACATGTACATAATCAACGATCGCTTGGACTTGGGTTCGCAGCACCCCTGTGTAGACCAGTTCCCCATATAATAAACGTTCGAGATCTGTACGCCCTTTGGCCACAACCTCCCCTCGAACCAGCGGCAGAATATCTGTCGTCGTGCTGCCCATATCGACAAGTAACGTAGCTTCATCGTTGACCAGTGGGCTTCGGGCCAAGGCGGTTGCACTGGCCAGCCAATTCGCTGCCGCCACCTCCAGTGGTTTCTCTCTCGTTTGAGACGGGCTAACAAAAACCCCGCGTGTTGTCCAAACGTAGATGGGTACATCGGTAAAAACTTGCTCAACCAAACGAAGAATTGTGATAACGCCTTCCGCTTTGGACTTGAAAATATCACACAGTTCTGCCGTCATAGTTAGAGCAACGCCCTGAAGCGTCTGGCCATCTCCCATTTTCCAGTTGTACTTGAAGTCCTCTAATACGCCTCGCAATCCTTCTGGGTCTCTCCACACCTCATGGTAAACAGAATCGCCTTTGGCTCGCACAACCCGACCACTCTCCATCTCCAACCAACACACCTTGGTATTGGCTCCGCCAATGTCCAAACCCATAAAAATAGACACTCTTTACCCCTCACCTTCACAATGGGTTTTCAGATTTGCGTACGTTTCGCCTTATGAACCCACTCGATATGTAAATGTTCCGCTTAGCTCAGGTGGAGCCGGTAAGCGCTGCTCCAGACAGGTAAGCCAAAGATCCTGGGCTAAATTCCGTTTAACAACTTCTCTCAACGCGACATAGGCCACAGAAATTCGGGAATTGATCTCCATGATCACAGGCCCCGTTACGCCGAGGACAAGGTCAACCCCAACAAATCCCGCAAGTCCATCTACCGCCTCGCAGGCACGCTTGGCAATGTCAAGGGCATCCTGGGCCTGTGGATGCTGATAGGGAATCGTAATCCCTTGGAAATAAAGCTCTTCATCCTGAGCTATGTGTTGACGATTCAAGCTTAATGGCAGCACCTGGCCGGCCGTGACGAAGCAACTGACGCTCACCGCCTCTCCTGAGATATACTCTTGTACCAGAAAAGGTGTGGGGCCTGATACCCCTTCAAATTGTTTCACGGCTCGGTCTAGGCGAACAGGATCTTTGATAACCATAACCCCCTGCCCTCCGGCCCCGGTCACTGGTTTAAGCACGATCGGCATGGGAAAACGTTCGACAATCCTGGCCTGCCAGTGAGAAGGCAAAGGCCATGTCAACCTCTCAGTGTACGGAACGGGTAAGCCCTGGCTTGCCAATAATTTTATGGTTTCCGCTTTATCACTGACCAGGGCCACCGCTTTGGCGGTTGAACCCAGCACCTTCTTTCCTTTCCTTTCGGCTGCACCGATGAGCCTGGCCAAAAGCCCGTCGGTCTCAGGAGCAATCACTAAAACAATATCACACCATTCCAACATTTCCTCATATTGATCAAGCCATGTTCCAGTCCCCTCCCCAGTCCAAGAAATGTGTATCCGACTGGCATAAGGGACTTGGACCATGAGATCCTTGACGCGAGACTGAAGGACCGTGGAAATTTCCAAGCCAGGGAGCTCAATAAAATCGCTCAGAACCGCATTGAGCATAGAAAATCCCAATAAAAACAAATCTTCGTTATCGTCCATTGCACCAGCAGAAAAAAACTCATAGATTAAGACTCGCAAAAATCCCTACCTCCTCAAAAACTCTTGGCTTTGGCAAAACACACGAATTCCTTTACAATAAGTAAAAGATTTAAACATATTTAATAATAACGCATCTCTTAAAAAAAATGACAGGAGGATGATTTTATTGCAAAAACCCATCATCATCAAACTGGGGGGAAGTTTGGTTTACCAGGAAGACGGCCAAGCCCTCAAGCCACTCGGAAACATCCTGCAATGTTTTTCCGCAAAACACCCTTTGCTCATCGTACCCGGCGGAGGACCCTTTGCAGACAGTGTCCGCGACTATGGAGAACGATTAAACCTCAGTGAGCCGACCTGTCATTTTATGGCCTTGTTAGCCATGGATCAGTTTGCTTACCTCCTTCAGTCGTTTATTCCCGGCAGCAGATTAACTGACCTCGCCGCTCCAGTGTCTTTTCAGCAATCGAGCTTCCCCTCTAGCCCCCAGATCCTCCTGTGCTCCCGTTACATAAGCCTCGTACCACCGGAGGACCTACCCCGGTCATGGAGCGTCACCTCAGATTCCATCGCGGCCTATCTTGCCAAACGGCTGGATGCTGCGCTCCTCGTCTTGTTAAAGAGCGTTGATATTGATCCAGAGGTCAAAGAACCGGACGTCGACGCTTATTTTCATGAAGCTCTCTCGCCCAATCTTCCGGTTTGGTTTCTGAATGGTCTTTATCCGGAACGACTTGCTGAACTTTTAGAGACCGGTCACACGCAGGGCGTCTATCTGGGGCCAAAGACCCCTACTTCTTTTGGGAAAAAAGTGCCTTTAGTCCAGTCACCCGTTGAGAAGTAACCTCCCCCCGCAAGCGATCTCCTCCACACGCAGCCGAACGCACCCCAATAATATCCGGACCTAAGGTGAGCAAAGAACCTATTTCTTCAGGCTTTAAAGATCCGGCCAAACCGCAGAAAAGCTGGCGATCGTGACAGTTAGCGATAAATTCTGCGCTTTGTTGCCTGGATAAAAAATTCGGCAGAGACGTTCCGTTTTTCTCCCAGGTATCCACAAGACAGCCCTGAGCACCGCCATCTTGAGCGAAAGTAGTAAATTCCTCTAAAGTCCAAGACGCGGAAGGCAGGGTGTCCGCATAAGCCACGGCAACCACGGGTATCTCTTCCGGCTGAACATACGCCACCCCCAGCCTTATTTCCTGAAGGGTTGTAACGATCTCCGCGCGCGTTGCATCAGCGAGAAATGCTATTTTCAGGTAATCCGGTTGGAACTGGGCGGCTCCCATAGCGACCAAAGCCGCTGCACTGGGTTTTCCCGGAAATTCGCCTAGGGCTACACTAATTGGCTTTTTACCTTTGTATACTCGACATATGTCTGCAATAACCCCGGGACGTGGAGCACCCAAAGCTCCTTCTGCCGGATTCTTGATATCAAGGACATCCGTACCTCCCTCGAACGCAACCTTCGCCTCCGCCAGATTAACCACACTGACCAAGAGCAAAGGGGCCGATGCCAAAAAAGGAGAGTCTAAAAATATGCCCATAGGAACCCACTCCTTGTTATTTATTCACTCGTTTGCAAGTTCACCTTGCCCCGGCGGTTTTTCTTCCAAAGCCCGAGCCCATTTTCTAGAAATAAAACAAAAAGGATGGCTGCAATTAGGTCCGCTGTCGAGCCAGGATTCAGGTGATGCCCATCTTCTCTTAACCAGGCATCAAACTCTGCGGCCTGCGCCCGTCCGGCATCTGTCCGCCACCCTCCTTCTTCCCAAATCATTTGAGCCCTCGCTTGAACTGTCTCACTTAAGCTTAAACCCACTTTGCGGGCAATTAGTGTATCCGGGAATTGGCTCAAAAGGAAGAGGTGTGTATGGGCAGTCGCATGGGGTAAAGATAGACCGGCGTTCAGAGCCCGTTCCAAGGCCGGAAGCCCCACCTCTAAGACCGTATGAAACTGGTTCACATATTCTAGGGCAACCATGTCCCAGCCAGCAGCTAAACGCATGGCTTCCAATAATGTAATATCCGGGGAATTTTCCTGGTAAACATCCTGGCTTTCCGAGTGCCCCATGCCTGAAGGGGTAGCTAGGCGAATGGCTTCATAGACGCAGCGGGTATCTTCCGCCGTAAGCCCCGTGAGGACATTGGCTATCTCCTTCGCCCAGCCCTCACGCTGCGGCTCTTTTTTCTCCCCAGCGCCATTCTTTTCCTCGCAACTTTGTTCCATCAGGCTCCAGGCCATCGCCAAAGGAACCAGAAGTAAGACCATCCCTAAATTTGTATTCGTCGGAACCGCCTGGCGCGTTGCCTGGATCGCCGCTCGGATGGTTTGTCCAACCCCAAGCGCTTTAACCCGACCCAACGGCTCGGCAATAGCCACCGCACTCATCTGGAAATCTTCCAGGGAACAGTCCGCAAAATCATTCAAACGGTTTACATTCCCCACTTTAGGCGCATTGGCTTCTAAGATGCAGGCCGCTTGCGCAGCCCAAGCAATATCCCAACAAAAATCATCCTTTGGCATTCTTTCTCGCCTTCTAATCTTTATTAATCACCAATTGCACCTGACGAATGGCATACTCTGCCAGAACCCCGGCAATGTCGACATTAGTCACCGATTGCAGGCCAGTCCAGCCTGGAATCCCATTGGCTTCAATAATATAGGGTTGCCCGTGACTGATTAGTATATCTACACCAACGTAATCTGCTCCTAAAAGCTCTGCCGTTTTAAGGGCTAACTGGCTCAGGACGGGATCCGGTTCTACGTATTCCGCAATCGCACCGCAGGCGATATTAGTCTTCCAATTTTCTCCACGGCGACGCATCGCACTGATTACTTCCCCACCGACAACAAAGAGTCGGTAATCTTCATTATTATGCGGTAGAAATTCTTGTAAATAATATACATAGCGCCCCATCTCCAGGGCTCGAAAAACGCGGTAAGCCACCTCCGGATCCTCGACCATGACCATGCCTGTTCCGAGGGAGCCAAAAAGGGGTTTCACAACCACTGCCCCCATCTTCCTCACAGCTTCCATCCCCTGATCGAAGCTTTCGGTCACGACGGTTTTGGGTACCGGCAAGCCCGCATCGGCTAACAAAGCAGACGTATAGAACTTGTCAACTGTTTTTTCCAAGACTGCAGCCCGATTAATGACTTTTAAGCCGAGTTTTTCCAACCGATGCAGTACATCGACCCGGTAAATCACTTGTTCCAGGGATCCGCCAGGCAGCGAACGGACAAGCAAGGCATCCAGATCCCCGAGGTTTTTTCGAGACCCATCCGAGCCCGTGATGATGGTTGCGGGCTCCGGGATAAACGATGTCAGGCGCTGAGGGGAAACGAAGCTAACTTCTGCACCTCTGTTTTGCAGGGCTGTGGCTAAAGCTTGTATGTGAGGTCCTTTTGCTGTTCCCATGATCCCCATCCGCACTCTTTGACGCATATTTTTGTCCCCTCTTGCTTTAACTATCTTTGTCCTGCGCTTCAAGCCCAAAAGACGAGGTTAGCAGGTCTGAACGGACAGAACCGGCATGGAAGGAACGACCGCTTTGCAGATTACTCAACCACACTTCCGCCGGACTAAATAAGAGCGGATCGATGTCATAGAACGAGCCATACCGCTCGAACAGTTTCCCAAACAGTTCGCCGTAATCACGCGAGGCCAGTGACGGGATCTGCCCAATTAGAGAGGCCAGCTTCTCGTCGTCATCGCGCAGATGATAATGAACGGTAGCGCCATAAAGCACGGCATCGTTTGTTCGACCCAAAGCTTTGAGATCATCGGCAGCAACCGGCGGAATCGGGCAAATGCCCCATCCGCTTTCAATAGCTCCCAGGTCATACCCCAGCGCCATGAGCTTATGCAAACCGGTTTCCACCGCACGAGCCGCGATTTGGACCGAACCAACCGGCGACGCTGTAGGCGCGACTAAAATATAGAGATTAGACGGTTCGCACCCGCACTTCTCAACGATCATCTCCACAGCCGCTTCAGTAGGAAGTTTGCGGTTTTCTAAGCAAAGGATGGCAACCGGGGAGGGATCTTCATAGCCTAACTTGGCAAACAGCTCTTCTGTATGAGCCACAGCTCGCCCAGGCCCGGATCCCATAGCCGAAAACTTGTCTTTTTTAATAAACCAGCCGGCATATTGGGAGGCCAGGCAAGCACGGATGGGATGATCGGTTACTACTTCGACCGCAGGCCAGCGCAACCCGCCAAAATCTGCCCAGTGCATCTTCACCTGTGCGAGGCCCCCCAGGCATATCGAAGCGAAGGCGACCCCTGCTTCCCACCCCCCTGGAGCATTGATCCCGCAGTCAATCACCGTGGTCCCACTGACTAGGTGGACTGCCACCTGAAGCTGTTCACGGCGAGCGATGAGGTCTTGGACGATCGGAAGCGCTTGTTGATTGGGGCTAAGTTCAGGCACTGTTTTTAATGACAAAGACATATTAAAATTTCCCCCTTTCCCCCTTCATTAGCGTCACCACTGTAGCGGCGAAAGGACACGTCTTGAGATGAAGCTGGCAGCGAGAAGCCTTCCCGGATAAGTTGATTATACAATAAACTCCAAAAGGGAACCTTATAGGTACAATTGTAATAAAACGTGGGCAGAAGAACTTTCGGCTGAAAAAGAATCACGGTGCCGCGGTGCATTTTCGCACCGACCCGAATCCCTGGAGTTCCTTGAATGAGAATCGTGCCCGCCATCATGCCAAATCCCGGCACGTCTCCGCAATCTCCTTCGACCGCGATGAGCCCTCGGGCCATGCGCGCTCCAAGCATTTGCCCAGCATTACCCCCAATCAGAATCGTGCCACCTGTCATTCCTTTCGTTTTACCTCGATAAGCGGATCCGACAAAATGACCCACTGAACCTTTCACCCGAATGTGCCCGCCTTCCATATGGGCACCCAGCCAATCAGCGGCATTTTCCTGAATCACAAGGGTTCCTCCACGCATAAGCGCTCCGGCGTGGAAACCCACCGACCCCTGAATCACCATTTCCCCTGCGGCCATGCCTTGCCCAAGCCGCTTGAATTTGGAAAGGTCTCCCTGTAACACAAGCTTTGCCAAATTCTTTTGGCCTTTGTTAGACGAATTAAACACAGGATCAGCAACACCGTTCTTAGTCTCTTCGAGCGATGCAATCTCGACATCAAAGTAGTCGCCGACCCTTGCTTGGCGATTTCCACACCACAGGAGCATACTTTCGATCTCCTGAATTCCTTTTTCGGTGACATTCTCGGGGTTGATACTTTCTGCTTCCACCGGCACAGAGGGGATTTTTTTCAGAACCAGTGTCACTTGCGTTTTCATGCCTTACCCCCTATCCCTTTTAACTCTTAAATCAAGATCTCTTGGAGATGAAAATGATGTTTACCCAAACGTCCTCCGTAATTGCCTGCGGTAATCCTCTGGACGCCCGGCACTTGAGTCGCTGCGTTGATCCCCACCTGCATCGCCCGGCTCACAGCCTCGAAGGTAAGTCCATCGATGACAATCTCCAGCACGGCATTGACTCCATCGGGAAGCAGGCTATCAAGGCGTCCTCGAATCGTTGGACAATAGGCTGTATTCGTCGAGGCGGAAAGAAATTTGTAGTTTGACCCAACCTGACTCCCACTGCGGACCACACCGCCCGGGAAGGGAAGGATAACACCACGAATGGTACGCATCTCCTCTACCGCAGCTTCCGCGGCCAGAAGGGCTGCCTCCGCGCTTTCAGCCAAGATAAGGAAATTCCCGCCGCCAATCGCTTTGGCTACGGTGAACTCCTCTTGGACTAAAAATTCGCCATCCATAACTGGAATCCGCCAATAGCGCTGATTTCCAATAACTTTACTCGCTTGATAACTATCTCCAAAAAAACGCAGCTTTCCTCCGATATTGACTTTGTTCAAGGTATCCCCTTGCCCCTGAAATTCCGGTAATTCTCCGTCGAAGCAGGCTGAAGTCGGGGTGGTCATAATCGCCTGACCGATACGTTTGATAAGGTGTTTTTCCATGTCTTCTTTCGAGAAGGCAAAAAAGAGGCAATCCAAGCCGAACCGGCCATCCGGCGTACTCGCTGTAGGTCCCTCAATCCCAGCTTCGACCCCACATCCGATAACTGACGTCGCAAAGCCGGTGGCTGCCAAGGCGGCGTAGCGAGCCCATCGTTCGTTTACCGCAGTAACTGTCACTCTTGTGCCACGCATCGTAAACGCCTCGGCGAACGTTTCTTCGATTTCTACACCATTTAAATACATGGGATCACCTCCGGGCGCTCAACATACTCTTCTTCGACGGCGAAATTCGAGAGCGCAATCGAGTAGAATTTCGCAAAATCATCAGCCAGATCTGGAGGCAATTTCTGTGAGCCCTCAGGCTGGACAAATAGTGTCCGGCCCCTAACATTCTTGATCACCTGTCCCTCGCGAACGATAACCTCTCCATCTTTTAAGACATAGGCTGGGCGAGAAAACATCGCTTCCTTATCTTGTTGAAGCCGATAAATGGCCACGTCCGCATCAGCGTCAACCCCCAAGTGCCCTTTACGGTAAAGTCCCAGAGCTTTTGCCGGACCGGCACGGGTAATGATGGCGATTTCATCGAGCGTGTATTCTCGGTCTAATTCCGCCAAGCAAGTATAACGAACAGCTTTCGGGTTTAGTTCTGCCATCCGTGCCCTGCGATAGTCTGCATCCATAAGTAAGCGGATGATTTGTGGATAAGCTGTAAACGGTCCCGCATTGGGATGATCAGTCGTCAGGAAAATCTGCCACGGATTCTTGACCAACAGGAGAAGTTCTAAGCCAATGGACCATTGGATGGCATTTACCAGATTGCTCGGGCGATAGATTAAGGGAACGATGCCTGCCCCCGACTCCATCTCAACGTCTGCATTCGCCCACTTGTTGCCGGTTAACTGGTGAAGGTGGAATTGCATGGGAGAATCCGCAGTCATCGTGGTCACTGGACCGAAAACAATCTGCCCAGCGTCACACGTAAATTCAGGGTGTTGGTTTAGGTACTCCGCTATCTGGGGCGCTCCTGATGCAATGCCCCCTTTTTTTGTTGCGCCATACGAGTGAAACTGCATATGGGTCAAATGTACGCGGCGGCCTTCAAGCGTACGCATGGTTTCCAACGTCGTCTGCACATTTCCGGCTTCGCCGAGGTGATTGGAATGAAGGTGTATGGGGTGGGGCAGATGCAACTCCTCCACCACGTCAACCAATTCCAAGAGCATCCGTCGCGGCGTCACGCCAAACGGAGGAACGGGGGTATCGAGATTGACCGAACCCTGGCTCCATTTCCAGCTTTCGATGCCACCCGGGTTCACAATTTTCACAGCATATCCTTTGCTGCTCCGTAAAAGCCAAGCTACAAGATCCCTTAGTCGCTCTTTTCGTTTCTCAGACTCAGGTTCACCAAGGACTTTCATCATCATGTAGTTATTGCCCATGAGCGTAAAAAAACCCGCGTCAAGTAAGGGTGTATCTTGAAGTTCTTCGTGCGCATGACGGGCCAGCAAGGCCGGAACAGCCGCTTCGAAGACTGTCGTATAACCAAGCCTCGAGTATAACTGGCCCGTTAAAAATGTACTTGGAATTGTGTATCCCGTTCCCGAGCGCGTGGCGAGCGTCTTGGAATGAACATGATCATAGTGGTCTTCCGGACACATCATGCGTGCGGTATTTACCTTCGGGCCCGCTAAGTGGCTATGAATCTCGACGCCACCCGGCATCACGGCACATCCAGCGGCATCGATCACCTCAATATCGCCCTTGTGGTTTTGAGGAAAGTGAGGCTCTGCGATAATTTTACCGCCCTCAATGCAGATGTCTTTTAGCTCTCCTCTGACCCCGTTTGCTGGATCATAAACTTGCCCGTTGATAATCTTTAACATCCGTTATTCTCTCCTTTATGGATTTTACCACCTCTAGATCGGAAGGAAACGGGAAATCCACCAACTTCTTAACATGCAAAGCCACGCTATCCATCCGGTAAAACGTACCTGCAGCCCCTACCCCTGCAGGTGCTACAGGGATCACTACGTTGGCCCATGAGGTAGTCCAATTTTCATGGGGTTCCAAGACAATGATGGGAATATTTTTAAGATGCTCAACTGCAGCTTTAGGAAGATGAGCCCCAGGGTCTGTAGCAATGATTAGGGCGGCATCTACCTCCCGTCGAACCAACAGATCCATAACACTGAATTCTCCCGGATTGTAACGCGGATACCCACGGCTCAAATTCACAGCAAAGGGATACCCAGTTTGCCAGGTCAAAACCTGATTGCTGCCATTGACATTACCGTGACCACGCATTGGAATAGCATAGAAGCGAGTGAACTCATTCATTTCCCCGACCAGTGTATTAATTTGTTCCAAATTTAACTCTTTCCCCCGGCTCTGCGTAAGACCAATTCCAAACATGACAACCCCGTAATGGCACTCCTTCATTAAGGCAACCAATTCCCGCCACTTGGACAAAGGTACACCAGCGACGGTACTGGATTCACTAAGCCCCTCTAAAGGTAAACCTTTGATTAAGGCGCGTAAGACTGTGGCAATCTCAAAGTCTTGTCCAGGAGTGACCTGTAAAAATATATCGGCCTGTTTTGATGTTGCTGTCGGTCGTACATCAATCACGACCACTTTCCGACCTTTGCGGCCTTCCGGAACGAAAAGCCCTTTTGATAACGCAGAATAGCGGCTAAGATGGCGCATATGGGCTTCCATAGGATTGCAACCCCAGTAAATTAAGAGGTCTGCCCGATTCTTTACTTCGCCTAACGTACATGAAGCCAGTCCAACTGACTGGCGGGCAACAACGCCCGGACCGTGTCAGTAGGACGAAGGGTTATCCACGATTCCCCCGATCAGTTCGGTCAAGACGACAGCCTCACGCTGCGCTTCGGTTGTCGTACTACATAAACCGTAGACAAGCGGGGATTTGGCTTTTGATAATATCCGTGCCGCTTCATTCAATGCTCCATCCAGGGTAGCGGGTTGACCGTTGATACGGACCGAAGCCAAATCTGATTGGGCGTGCATAAGTTTGTTTCGACCAATTAGGCAAGCCCGTTTCACTTTTACAATTTTGTTGTTTGCCACTTCGACTTCAAGGTCGTCACAAAGACTCCCGCAGAAAGTACATACGACATCCTGATAGATACTCATTTACGTATCTCACCCCCTAGATTAGTCTGCTGAGAAAATTCAAGTTCTGGTTCTAACGTTACGAGTAATCCCTTAAAATCCGGAACTCCTGTTCCATGTGTTTCTCCACTGATTAATTGACTAGCTGTCGGGCCCAGCGGCAGAAAGAATAATCCGCGCGGCCCTTCCGTGGGCCGGCAGGTGACGATGACTTCACCATCAGGGCTTTTTAACCGAGCTCTTTGGCCCGGAGCCATTCCCAGGGCAGCGAAATCCTCGGGATTAATCGCCAGCGTCGAGGTTTCTTCGAGGTATTCCGGGGTTAATTTCCCGTTCTCCATCGTGGCACCTTGCCGGCCGGTTCGCACGGTAATTAGTAAACCGGAAATAATGCCCATGACGCACCCCTCCTTTAATCAATAGTTGTCCAAACTAACTTGCTGCTTATGCGGTTTAGCGGGCAGCGGATGACTTGATATCACCAAAAACCTGGCGGGCCCATTCTGACTTTACTTGCAAGCTTTGCCAACAAGCGGCATCACTCGCAGCGCCGCTTAAAACGGTACAGATGGGCTGGCCGCTCTCCAGCCTGGTTCCGGCGGGCGGAATATCGCGCACTCCCTGCTCGTATAGAGACTGGATATCCAAATCTGCCGTGACTTGGAAAGAGGATTGGGCATAGACGATACTTTTTCCCCAAAAACCTTGCCAGCCCTGCTTGTGAACTGGCTTACGGTTGTCTCCGCTGGGGGGGAACGAATTCTGTCCCTTTGCTTTACAAGCGGCAATATGAGGGGAAAACAAACGTTCTCCCCTCCACTTCTCAATCAGTTCCACTGAAGCTGACCAACGAGGATTCAATTCCAGAACCCAAATCCCGCTCGAGTTAACTATAAAATCCAGGGTGTTAACCCCTCTTAAGCCAAAAGCTGAGGCAAGGTGTTGACTGATGCGGATCAAATCCTCTTCAAAAGTCCTCAGCCCCGGTAGGAATGAGCTATCGAATGGCACAATATTTCCGGCATAGATAAAAGGCTGAGACCCCTGTATTCCAGTCAACTGACGGCTGGTCCCCAACACAACCGCCTGTCGTCCGTCCGCCAAGAAGGTGACTGAAGCCGGAATACCGGAAATATATTCCTGGACAATATACCGGGACGGATCCCCTAAGCCGGAGATCCGCGCCCGAGCATCCACCTTTTCCTGGGGCAATTCGACAATCCCGTGTCCCCCGCCCCTGTTCAGGGGTTTCAGAAGCCATTTTTTCCCTATCTCATCCGGGCTCCACTGTTCCACGCGATAAAATTCGGGCATCGCGATCCCAATTTCAGAAAGGGCCTGCCTGAGTTGCCACGGATCCCGCACCTGCTGTAATGCAGAAACCCCGTTCCCGCACAACAAGCCACGCTCCTCCCAGAAAGTTAATTCCTCGGGGTGGTTTTCCGGTCCGGAAACATAGACCAGTCCTTGACAAGTCAAGCCTCGGGCAACCTGCAGCAAATTTTTCACGGTCGGAGCCAAACCAAGGTCATTCACGATGCCCACGGTTTTTCCACACCGCCGGGTGTCTAAATCTCCAAAGAAATCAATCCCCCTGACCGGGTAGCCTGACTCCACAGCGGACTCCATCAGTGCTCTGATGCTTGCCCCGACAAGAAGGAACATTTTTAGGCCTCCATTTTCTTAGCCAAGGCATAAATAAGTGAAAAATCTAAAACCTGGTCATTGCGCTCAAACAAAGCCTGAACGGCAGCGCGGTGCACTTTCATTTTCAAGTTGCCGATCGCAATCGCACCGTACAGAATTTTCCCTTCCCGTTCCTTGCCATTGTCCGTAACTTTCATTCCTTCCACGCCTAACGGTTCTACCGCATTAATGTCCGCAATGATTTCCAGCGAACGGGCAGAAGCCCACGCCGCCTGCTCCAGCAGTTGCACACCCGCGGCACCGCAACTGGCCACAATGTTAATTCCTTGGGCTAAGATTTTTTCCACATCCTCAGGACTGGCTGCTTCTACAGGTTTTACTTTTACACCGTTATTTTCCTCCATGTGCTTGCAAACTTCCTGAGAACGCGCAAGTTGACGCGAAGAAAGGAATACCTCACATCCCTCCTGCGCCAGCAGCGTAGCCGCCCGGATCCCCACCGGACCCGTACCGGCCAGGATCAGAGCTTTCTTGCCCTTAAGATCCCGCCCCCGAGCAATTTTATGCACTAAAGCGGCCGCCGTCGTATTACAGCCATTGGCATCAAACATCACCGAGACCCGGAAATCCGCAAAAAACGTGTCAAGGACTTTTCTCATCAGCTTTTCCGCCGTCGGCACCTGGGTGCCGCCTATAAATACGGCCGTATTGCGCAATCCTTCTCCGCCCCGGGTAAAGATTGCCCCGTACACAAGATTCGCAACTTCCTCCAGCTGAACCCCTCCATAGGCCAACACCTGATCCGCTCCGGCATCGTAGGCCGTAATCTGATCAAAGACACTCGCTTTAGAATCTGATTCGAGATGAATTAAGATTTTTTTCATACTAAACCCTCCCTGTTAAATATATCTGGCGCCTAACTGCCGCCTATCCCTAACCCTTGGCTTCATCACAAGCTTGCTTTTCTTCCGTCCCCGGAAACTATCGGCACCTGAATTCCCTTACCGACCAAAAAGCTGCCTACTTTGTTAAATGCCTCCCGTTCCCGGTTTCCGCCCGTTTTCTGAACCAATTCCAACCACACGGGCCAAGGATCGATTATTTTCCCCATTGGCAGCCATTGCCAGCGGGTCGCTGCGATAGCCGCTTCCAAAACGGCCCCTTGAGCCCTGCAGAATCCGGCAAATCCTCCCCTTTGCTCACGATGCTCAATCTTTCCCTCTAGGAAAGCCGGTTCGGTGGATGGATCAAAACGGGTAACCGTAAATTCCCAGATTGTACTCGCATGCGCCATACTCGGTGGTCGAACTTTTTGGGAAGGCACAGATGGCGGGCAGCCAGAGTAAAGAGCTGTTTCCACAAAAACCAAAACATCGTCCGTGAAGTTGATAACGCCCTGTCCTGTCGCTTTCAGATTCTCGTAAGTTTGTGAACCTGGATAAAGGCGGAAAACGATCCGTTTGACTGGAGAGCGTTCGAGATCTGTATCGGAAATGTGCAAGCCCATCGGAGCAAAATTCACAATACCATCATGACTGATAGACGAAAGGATAGTTTCAAGAATCATAATAATTCACCTGCATCCGTTGCCTTTCCCTTCACTGATATAACCCCCAACGCAGCGGATCATCCTGCACATATTTTTTGCCTAAACGCAAAGCCATCTCCGCTTTCCCTAACTCTCGGCCAAGATAGAAGGCATGATTGGAATCTTGAATACTGAGCCGGGAAAAAAGTTCTTGCGCAGAAGTCCCCTGAAAGAAAATAAAAGCGTTAAAAATGTAAATAAAGCGGTCATCCACAAAAATACGATAATTTTTATCCTTAATCTCCGCCTGCATCTCCCTTAATTCTGCTGCCTCATACGAATTGCCAAAAGGATCTTTAATGGTTAATAAGCTATAATCCAGATGCTTGGGTATCCTTCCCTCCGTGATGGCACGATACATCAACTTTCGGGCCAGACTTGTTTCCCTAACTGCGCCCCGGGCCCGGTGGCTTACTTCCGTCGTAAGGATGTAATTCACGTTAAGCTCGGTGGCCATACCAACCATCAGAGCATTAATTCCCGTGCTGTCTGCATCAATGAGTTCTGTCACATTTCCCAAACCCATAAGCAAAGGGCATTCCGGAAAATCTCGTCTGAGCTTGCGGTACCGGCTGATGCCTTCGACCAAACCCATCGTCAAAGGAGGTAGAATAGGGTCGAGAATACAGGGCGTATTCCACTTGGTCAATGTCTCCAGGTTACGGTACAGAGAACTTAAGTCTTCCCCATCATCAGGAATTAGCACCACCGGACAATCCAGAATTTTAGCCAGCTCCAGATTGTTCGAGTTCAAGCTGAGCACTAAATCCACTCCGGCCCGATTCGCTGCCAGAATATCTTCTTCTTGGAGGCTGTCAATACTTACCTTAAAGCCTTCCGCTTTAAGGGTTCGGATAACATCCCGCAGATGGGGAAAGGGCTGATCGACATCCCCTCCGATATCGATGATCTCGGCTCCGCTCTCCCGGTAGTAGTAAGCTCTTTCTACAATTTGGGATAGGCTCATCCTAGGGGCATTGACAATTTCAGCGAGAATCTGGATAGGTGAAGTCATCTGATCTTGTTCGGGTTCCGGAGTGGAACGGTTCGGGTACTGCTCTCCTTTTAGAAAAGGAGGCAGATCCTTTAAATCAGCCGGGCCTCTCCGGACTTGGCAGCCCGTAGCTTGAACGATAGGTTCCAGGGAACCTTGACTCAAACCAGGAATTACGATAATTTCCTCTCCGCTTAAAAGAAGCTCCTCGCCAAGCTTGCGCGCGATGAAGTCCGTCGTCATCAGCGCTGCCACCGTGCATTTAAGGGCTTTGACCTCAAACAGCATCTCAAGATTTGTTTTTTCGATTAATTTTATAAGAGCCCGATAAGCAATAGTTCCGGTAATCAATAAATATTTCTCCATAGAAACAACACCTTTTTCCGGAAGAGATTAGACAGCTGTTAGGCGCAGGCAGAAGCCTTAGCTGCACATATGCTGTCTATAATATTTTCTGTTTAAACAAGAAAAGTATGCAAATGGGATTTTAATTGTTCCGGGTCGGCAACCAGTGTCACACCGGGCCAGCCCGCTAAACGGTTTATATTTTCTAGGTCGATCTTTCGTGCATGGACCATAACCTGATCTCCCCGCGGTGTTAACGAATTAATTTCCGGTTTGGAATCACAAGGCAGCAATATCGTCGGGATTTGACACTTACCGGCATGGGCAAATAGATTCGTAATTAAATTATCTGCTATTCCACTCGCCATCTTGGCAATAGAATTTGAAGTCACCGGGGCGATGACAACCAGCTTGTACTCTCCCGTATACAGTTTTGTAATCGGCCGGGAACCGGCGCTTGTATCTAAAAAGATACGATATTGGGACTGTTTTAGCTTTTCAAATAAGCCGTAGTCGGGGAGAACTTCTCTGGCTGCTTTGGAAAGAAATACATCGGCCTGTTTTATGGCGAGCAGAATATCGAAACACGAGGACAAAAAATGTCCGGCTCCTGTTATCCCCCAGGCTATCCTTGATTCAATCCTTTTCCCCTGTTCAGTCATCGTGCCCCTATACTCCTCTCCTGATTCCCCTAATCTAAAAATAACTCCGTTAGTACAACTAACGCCAACCCCAATCTGCGCCACGATTTACCGCCCGCGCCACCCACACTTGACCATGGTTATCCATAAAATTGCGAGTGCCTTCTACTAAGGCAGCTAAATTCTTCTGATCCGTAAACCCGTATACCGTTGGCCCCCAAGAGCTTTGGCCTACTCCGGCAGCCCCTTGAGATAACATGTAGTCCGCCACTAGAGCACCTTGGGCCGTAGCAAACCGTCCCCCTTGCACCGGGGTAAAATAGTCGCCTAAATACTCCTGAATTTCAGTCACAGCCTGCCCAAAGTGTTCCAAGTCCTTTTCTATTAATGCGGGCAGCAACTTCAGAAGAAGAAGCCGGCTAATTTTACCGGATATATGCTCCTCCATCGGCAACATACCCTTAAAGACCTTTTCTTCCTTACTACCAAACATTTTCTCTTCCTTATTAGGAATAGCTATAATGACAGCCCATTCCTCAGGAAATGGGAGGCGGGTGAGCAGCGGAGGAACGTGAAATTTTGTCTCCGTTAAATTCATTTTGTCCCTGGCCGTGGTCGGTTTTCCCCCGTCAACCAGAAACCCTCCCTGTTCAAATCCCGCTACCCCGATTCCGGAGCGGCTTCCCTCCCGGTCTGTCACCCCTGCCAGTTCCAGCAGGGACGGCTGCAACCCGTATAGACGGGTAAGAGCAAAACCCAGTGCCAAAGCGAGCTGAGTCCCGGAACCCAAACCACTGTGACTTGGCAGGGACTGAATGATGTTGATTTTAGCGCCAGGTAAGGAATAATGTTCGAGATACTGTTGAGCAATGAGCCTAACCCTGCTTCTCTCAGAATCCGGACTGTCAATGCAAAGTCCGTTTTTCTTCTCCGCTGTTAACTCCAACTGGGGTTGATCAATAGCTAAGCCCAAACCTCCATAAAGACGACCCAACGAGCCATTTAAGTCCAATTGTCCGAGGTGTAAACGGGCGCCTGTTTTCACCCAGAATTTCGGCATACATTCATCACCTTTCCCTGGCAAAGTAGGAAACTGTTGTTGCGGTTAACTGTATTTTTCTACCGATAGCCTTCTTTCTTAAAAGGCAAGCCCCAAAGACGGAGCCTGCCTTCTAAGAAACCATTTTTCAAATTTAGCCAATTTTCCCTCAATCTTCCTTCACTACACCATCATAAAGCCAGACCGCCAAGATCGCACCGATAATGGGAGCTACAAGATAAATCCAGTAAACTGACCAACCGTTGGGACCACCCACCAAGCTATCAACAAAAACCGGTCCAAAAGTACGAGCAGGGTTTATTCCTTGTCCGGAAATGTTTCCCATCGTGGTAATCAAGCCCGCAACAATAAGTCCGATGATCAAACCAGCCCAACCCTGAGGGGCTCTTTTATCGACCGCAATCCCCATAATGGTTAACATCAGAATAAACGTTCCGACCAGTTCTGCAATGAAGACGCCGGTAAGGCTCATTCCCGGAAAAGGCCCGGGAGCACCCAAACCGCCGACTGTTGCCCCTTTGCTGCCGAGCATAGCCAATATTGTGACCGCACCGAGAGAAGCACCAACAAATTGAGCCACCAGATAGGGAATCAGTTCTCCAGTAGGAAACCGTTTACTAATCCAGAGAGCAATTGTAACCGCCGGATTCATGTGAGCTCCCGATACCGGTCCGAAGATGTAAATGGCGGCCGCGATTACAATTCCAAAAGCCAAACCGATGGCTAACCAATCTCCCAGACCCCCTAAAGCACCAATACCGATATTAAAAGTGGAAGCTTTTTTTTCCCCTTCAGCCAACATCAGGGTCACTGCCGCAGATCCTGCACCAACCGTAACAAGCATCCAAGTTCCAATTAATTCAGAAATGAATTTCTTAGTCAATGAAGCCATTCTAACCACCCCTTTTTTGATTATGATCAATAGGGCTACGAATATTCAGGGACGAGAGGAGGCAGCTTTGGCGCCGCCTCCAACTCTCCTTACCATTTACTCTGAGCATTCGGTTTTGCTGTTAAACAGCACTGTTCCAGTTACAGTAGTTACACCGCTGTACTAAACTGACTACAGCGCAGTCTTTGCAAACTCTTGCAGGTGAACCCGCTTTTGTCGGATCTAAGGCGATAATGTTGGTCATTAACGTTGCTGTCACTGGTTCGCTAGTCAGAAGACAAGGGAAATCTGCCAGACGCATCAGCGAGGAGAAATGTACCGTTATTCCGCACGCAGGGTAAGTATAGCGCTGAGGATTGGCAACCACCTCATTGGCATCAACAGCACTTAGTTGAACCTGAACTCCTTTTACTTTTCCAGTTTTCAAGATTTTACTACCACGGTTAATCATGTCCATAAAGTCTACATTGTGAAGTTCAGCCGCAGGCCCGCGATCTGGAAATTTTTGGACAAAGTTTGTGTAACGTTTAGCAAGAAGATCAACAACCATCGGTACGGTGAAAGCGTCTTTTTCAAGGATGTAAGTTGTGGCAGCAGCCGTTGATCCTGTTGCAACGCTCAAAATATCATAAGGACTCTTGTAGCCTTGATCTAAGCCTAACTTTAAGGTTTGCTCCATGACATCTGTTGTCGCTTCAATAATAGCCATAGTCATGTCATCTTTGCACATGTTAAACATGGATTGCGAAATGTGATGGGCTACATCGCCTACGCAATACGCCGGTACGGTGACAATGTTACCGTAATGTACTCCCGCCTTAACCGCGGCTGCAACCGCCGGGCGCATTCTTTCTTTATAGATTTCCATATATTTCTTGACGTCAAATGAGGAATGTCCAAAATCTGTCATTAACTTTGTTTGGGCTTCAATCGGGCGATCATAAACTAGTTGCAGCATGGCAATTTCTTCTTCGACTGCCTTTGCTGTCGTCGATCCGGCATTGATCGCAGCTGCGAAAGCCGCACCAATTCCATAAGAGGTATTCATTCCCCAGGATTTTGAAGATAAAATGGCTTGCTTATATTTTGTCTCCATATTCATGCCGGTTAAAATAGTGTTCACAACGTTACTGGTTGATCCTGGAACGAAAGCAAAATCTACCACGCATGTAGGACCGTAGAAACCACCATAGCGTCGTAAAGACTCCTTGCCAATCAAAGCCTCATTTGACGCAATCGCCTCGATGAACTGTTCTACTGCACCCCTGAACGCCGGATCCACTTCGTAAAGGATTTCGAGGATAGGTGGAGTTTGGTAATGCTCGACGAAGGGATCGTCTTCAGGACGAACCGTATCTGTGAGTTGTAACAATGTTTCATAATGGGCATTCACAGAATCAACATGAAGACGAATCACTTCAGGACTTTGTCCTTCTCCAACGGTCATCGCGTTGACGGCGTCGACATACGGTTTGGCGTCAGTAATTTTAAACGCTCCACCTCTTTTTGCCTTAATCACGCTCAAATCTGCTTTTTGAGCTGCTAAGGCTTCCGTGATCATTTTGGTATACAGTCCTTTTGACATGAACTTAAAACCCCCCATTTTTTTATTTGGGTACCCTTGTATTGTACCCATATACCTATATAGCAACTAACATGCCAAGCCCTCAATTTGCCTTTAGAATATTATAATTCATCTTAATTATCGCAATTTAGTATAAAATACGTTTTTAATTAACGGATCTGTGCTTGTACGAGTATTAGAGCACATAAAACATTGCTCAAAATTGATACATTGTTCAAAATTGGAACGTTACATTGTTTTAACAGACAAATCAAAAAAGAGCTCTTCGATCGACTTCGAAAGAGCCCTTTTTGACTAAAAGGTCAGTATTTTTAACTACCAAATTTTGTCCATTGCCCTGACACCCATTTAAGCGTTTGGGATGGAAATATGGTACTTTCTTAGTTTTCGGTAAAGTGTATTACGGGCGATGCCTAACGCTGAAGCGCAATGGGTAATATTCCAGCCTGCCATGTCCAGGGCCTCAATGATTAGCGTCTTCTCCAGTTCCCCCATGGAGGAGACATTGCTTTTGGCTTGCGCAGGTGGTTCGCTTAAGCCTTGTAATGACTCCGGTAAATGTTCGGTCGTAATGATTCGTCCCTTTGCTAAGTTCACAGCACGTTCAATGGCATTAGAAAGTTCGCGCACATTTCCCGGCCAGAAATAGTTCTCTAACGCTTGAGCAGTTTTTCTGTCAAGCTCACTTAGTGGTAAGTGGAGCAGCTGCGAAAATTTATGAATATAATAATCTACCAACAGTAGGATGTCTCCTTTTCGGTGACGTAAAGGAGGCACCGAAATATTAATAACGTTTAGGCGGTAGTACAGATCTTCCCGAAAATTACCCCTCCGAACTTCTTCCTTCAGATCCCTATTGGTTGCCGCAATCACTCTAATGGTAACCGCAATAGGCTTAAATCCCCCAATACGAACAACTTGTTTCTCTTGAAGTACTCGCAATAAAGATACTTGCGTCTCTAATGGCATGTCCCCGACTTCATCCAAAAAAATCGTGCCTCCGTTGGCCAACTCAAATTTACCTGGCCGGCCCCCGCGCTTTGCCCCGGTAAATGCACCTTCTTCATATCCGAAAAGTTCACTCTCCATAAGCTCCCGCGGGATGGCTGCACAGTTAATGGCAACAAATGGACCACGACTGACCGGGCTGGCATTGTGTAAAGCTTGGGCAAACATTTCTTTACCCGTGCCGCTTTCGCCCTGTAAGTAGATTGAGGACATGCTATCTGCAACAGCCTTAGCCACTTGGATACTTTTTAGCAGTGACGCGCTTTGTCCAATAATGTCTTCGAACGTAAAATGTGCTCTTGCCCCAACTATTCTATTAACTAAGCGGTGTACATTTTTTATTTCCCGAAGGATTGCCACACCACCACAGACTTCTAGGTTTTTGTCAATAATAGGTTGCCCTGAAAACAAAAAGCGCACCTGCCCGTACCCTGTGTCGAGGGAAATCTCGCGGTCAATAATCGTACGCCCTTCATTAAGCATTACAGTCGAAATATATGAGTTTTTTAGAAGATCGCCAATCAATTGACCTTTGTAGCTCTCAGAGTTAATATGCAAAATTTTATACGCAACCGGATTCAACCTGGTAATCCTTCCTGCTTCATCAAAAGAGATAAGCCCCTCTGACATAGACTGCAAGATAGCATTAACATTATTATAAGCGCGAACGATTTCCGCATTCGCAGACTCCAAGCGCAGTAAATTCTCGATTGCTTCGGCTGCTGCGACGACCATCCCTAATGTATGAGCGTGAGCATGATGATAATCTCCAGAAACATCTAGAATTCCTATCATTTCGCCGTTTTCTCCCCTGATAGGCGCCCCCGAACAAGTAATCCCATGGTTCATTCGGGAAAAATGCTCTGTCGCAAAAACTTGAAGTGGTTTTTCCTCAATTTTTACTAGGCCCATAGCATTCGTTCCTTTGTTCTCTTCGTCCCAGAATTCACCAATTTGAAAATTACTGTTTTGATCTAAGATATATTGGTCCCCTAAAAGCTCAAGTATACAGGCCTCATGGTCAAGTAAAATAACAACGAAGCCCGAGCCTTTTACCAACTGATAGAGTCTCTCCAAAAAAGGTTTAGCCACTTCAATAAGCTTTCGATTATATTTTCTCCGAATCTCTATCCCGTGTTCGGAAATTCGTGCGGTTTGAACCATTTCCGGGTTTAAATTTCTCGCCAGGCAACGTTGCCAAGACAACTTGATTATAGGATTTACCTGGGCTATCGTACTATTAGTAATCCCCTTTATAACAAAATCTTCCCAAGCATGGTATAAATGTTGAATATATCGTCACCTCACCTTACGACCCAATATAAGTATTTTCATGAGGGGCCACAACGGCATCTGAATCGGTCTTAAAATCTGAGTTCAACGGGACAAGGTGTGATTAACTTTACTCAGGATGTATCTGTTCTTGTTGCAGACAGCTCTGTAATCTAAATGTTTGCCCCATGTAGCGTCTTATAAGTTCGCCCCTCAAGCTTTGCCAATGCGCAGACCAGATGAAAATTCACGGTAATTTGCATGGGTGAAGCTAAGTTTCATTCTGTTTAAAGAAGGCTCCTCTATCAGTTTTTGGACCAGCAAACTTACCAGATATAACAACAAAAAAGACCGTCGTATTAATACTGCGTGCACTATCCCCCTTGGACAAGTACCGCTACGGTCGACAAAGAATTTGTTAAATTGTATTTCTTTGATCTTTTCCTTTGAATACTAAAATATCATATTATATTTTAATATATATAATTTTTTGATTTATGTCAACTATTTTCCGGAAAATTTCTACCATAGCTTTTGTCTCCTCAGCATGCAAGTTTTAATAAGCATCAGACAAATAGTTAATTTAGTAGATAACAAACGGCTTATGTTGTTATTGGCACAATCGAATTTAGAACTTGAGGTTAGTAAAAAAGCTCTAGAAGATAAGCAGGCTTTATTACTTACAGGGAAACATTTCCATATTAACCACATTATACTACAGTAGGAGCCCTTGGGTGTAGTTCAAATGTTGCACCGGTGCACCATTTGAGCTCTCTCCCCCGTCGGGGGAGGAGAGGATAGGCCCGTACTCCCGGAAGGTTTTCATCAGTCTGCTGGCTGTGCTTCGGGAGTAACTCACTGATTCAGTCAGCCATTTGAGCCACTCCCCATGGGGTACCAGCTCTTTGGCTTCCGTCAGACAACCTCCGATCTCAACGGCGTTGCTAAGCAGCATTTTGCCGCTTTCTTCCTTGATAAAGTTAATCTCGGACGCGATTTGCTCAGGCGTCCTGTTGGAAATTTCCATCCTCATACCGGCTGCCCATCCTTTTGCGGAATGTCTTTTCAGATACCGCTATAGGATATGCCGAGCCCCAGACAAGCGTGAAGGCTATAGCGCCAATAAAAAAATGCGGTTTGGACAAAGATGCTTCCCTACTGTAACCATAGTACAAGCAAATCCATATTATATACAACCATGCCGAATCCATCGGCCTCTGGATCAAGGGGGGAGGGAAAGGAGATGCCTATCATTGACAAGCCGTTGACTTTAACCTTAGTGTTGAAATATGAAGGCAAGCACAGATGCCGTCTTGATATTATACATTGCAAATTTCTATAATATTGCTCCCGCAACGCCCGTTGAAGCCTTTTTCTAAAGACTAAAAAGCACCTGCTTAATTTGCAGATACTTCCAATACTCATTCAAAACCAACTAATCCTGCCAGTATTATTTTTATCGTTGTACATCTGAACAAAAAAGATACCGGTTGAGCCCGGTACCCCCTTTGCTTAGAAATTAATACATAAATAAATATGCGGTATTCTTATCTTCGCGCCTGCTTATTTAAGCTGCTGATGATTCCGAAAAAAATCGTTCCAAGGATCATTGCCGCCGATCCTCCGGAGCGCCTCCGCCATATTGACACCGTTAGGAGCTACCGTGTCCAGTTCATCCCAGGCGATGGGCATGGACACCCCGGCCCCGTTCCTCGCTCTCAGGGAATAGGGGGCAATGCTGGTAGCACCTCTGCCGTTGCGAATCCAGTCGATGAAGATCTTGTTGGTACGCTTAGCCTTTCTCACATTGCTTGTATAGCGGTCAGGCCACTTCTGTTCCATCACCTCGGCGACGCGCCTAGCAAAATTGTGAAACCTATCCCAGGCAACGGCAGGTTTTAAAGGGACGACCACATGGTACCCTTTGCCGCCGCTGGTCTTGAGGTAGGAGTTCAGGGAAAGCTCGGCAAGAATATTTTTCACATGCCGCACCCCCTGGCGCACCCTGCTCAGATCCATTCCCTCATCCGGATCCAGATCAAAGACCATCAGATCAGGCTTTTCCAGCTCCTCCACACGGCTTCCCCAGATATGAAATTCCAGGGTGCCCATTTGTGCTTCGGCGATCAACCCGGCTGGGTTCTTAATATAGAAGTAGTCTTCCAGTTCTCCGCCGCCGGTGGAAATAGGGATAGTGACAATTCCTTTACTGCCCGGACCGGGATGCTTCTTATAGAAGCAGGTCTGGGCTATGCCCTTGGGACAGCGCACAATGCTGAGGACCCTGTGGCTCACATAGGGCAGCATGCGCTCTGCCACCTGGGCGTAATACCGGATCACATCCCCTTTGGTGATTTCAGGGTCGGCAAAGATCACCTTGTCCGGGTTGCTGATCTTAATTCCTTCAATGATGATACCGTTGGTGTTTGCTTCCACGACGCTCTCCGTTTCTTTGGCGGCTGATGGAGGCTGTATTTCCTCATCCGCTTTTTCCTTTCTTATATCCTTGGGATTCTTATCCCTCCGCAGGCCTTTGAAGCTGGCCTGCCTTAAGAGATGATCTGCGGTCCATTCGGCAAATTTAATTTCCGCCACCAGTTCAGGTTCAAGCCAGGTGATCTTTTCCTTCGACCTGGGCTTGGGCGCGAGTTGGAAAGGGGGCTCCCTTCTCTGTAGGCCCGCAAATTTTCCCTCCAGCTCTTTCATATCGGCTTCCCTCAGGCCGGTGCCGGCACGTCCGGCATAAACTAATTCCCCGCCTGCATAGACGCCCAGAAGCAGGGAACTTACCCCGCTGGTTTTTCTATCGGAAAGCGTATATCCACCGATGACAAATTCCTGCCTTTGATCGCATTTAAGTTTGATCCAGTCGCCGTTTCTAGCGCCGCTGTAGACGGAATCGGCTTTTTTGCCGACGATCCCTTCCATGCCTGCCTCACAGGCCGCGCGGAAACTTTCCTTGCCGTTTCCTCTCACATGCCGGCTATAGTGGAGGTTTTGGGGGGCACCCTTCAGCAAAGCTTCAAGGGTTTCCTTCCTGTCAATCAGGCGGTGTCCCCGAAGGTCCGCTCCATCCAGCGCCAGGAGATCAAAGACGATATAGGTCAGGTTTTTGGCCTGGGGATTTTTCAGATAGTTCTGCAGTGCCTGAAAATCCGTCTTGCCCGCTGGGTCTGTGATGGCCATTTCGCCGTCCAGGATCATCGCCCTACCAACCGCCCATTCAACGAGGGAAGAGGCGACATCCAGGAACCGTTCCGTATAATCATTGCCGTTCCTGGTGATAAGCCGGACGCTGCTGCCTTCAATATAGGCCAGTATCCTGTAACCGTCGTATTTCAACTCATAAAGCCAATCCTCACCCTTAGGAGGCGTATGGACTAATTGGGCCAGCTGCACGCCGATACTGCTGAAGGGGTTGCTCGTGATCTTTTCGTCTTCCCCTTCTTCAATTTCCATCATGGTGCGTCCGGTTCTGATACTGGTGGTAAATTCAGAAATCCAGTCGGCAGTTTTGACATACTCATCTTTTTCTTTAAGTAACAGCCAATTATCCTGCTTCTCGCCAGCTTTCCCTTTCAATCGCACCAGAGCCCACTTTCCCTTAAGTCTTCTTCCGTTCAGAACAAACTTCAGCATACCTGCACGGAGTCCGTCCTCCACATCCCCATAGGGTTCCCAGTACCCTTCATCCCAGAGCATGACCACACCGCCGCCATATTCCCCTTTGGGAATCGTCCCCTCAAAGTTTCTGTATTCCAGAGGATGCTCCTCCACCCGTACGGCGAGCCTCTTGTCCCGTGTATCATAGGAAGGACCCTTGGGCACTGCCCAGCTCAATAGAGCTCCGTCCCATTCCAGGCGGAAATCGTAGTGATCTCTGCGGGCCAGATGGTGCTGGACGACATACCTCAGACCCTCTTGGGCAACTTCTGTTATCCCTTCCGGTTCCAAGGTTCTGGCAAAATTCCTTTTTTGGTTGTACTCGTTGAGTTTTGCAGTCATAAAATTACTCCGGTTCCTTCTCATATATCATTGTGAAAACACCTTCGCAGCTATTGTTTCCAATTGAATTGTAAGTATCCGGTCGTTTCGTATACGTTCCTGTCAATCAGATACCCTCGCAAGACGCAGTTACGCAAAACGCCGGTTGCCCATTGACGTGTTAAAATATCACTTTTTCTCTCAAAGAAAATCATACCGGTATTAGCTTACAGAGCATCGCAAGCATTACGCACAAATATAACGGCGGGGTTGAATTCGAGCATGAGAGGCTTGCCTTTCATGCTTCGGTTATGTTGGGGGTTCGGTAGGCTCAATCCCTACCTCCATTGTATTCATCGTCGCTTCTCTCCCTCTTTGTCCACTTCAAAAGTCTATAAATAAAACGCGGCGGCCGGGACACGGAAAAAGACATCTTCGGGCAGCCAGGCGGATATGGGACGAGACTATCTCAGAACACCCGCGCTTCCGGCTGTCCCCAGTGCGGAGGACAGCTTGTGAAAGAGACTTATATGGGAGGGGCCATCTATTATTGTCCCTCCTGTCAGCCACCGGGGAAAGAGTAAATCACGCAATTTACCAGGAAGTTTAGGTTTCACTAAAATATATTTTTTTCTTTTCTTAATACCCGCCGCAATCCAGTTGGGAGCATAAGCGGAAGTACAGCCTTTCGACACTTTCAAATCCCGGTACACCCCTAAAGTTTCACCAAGAGTGATACACCGCTCTGTAAATTGCGGATAGCGTATCCCTATTGCACACAAAGCGTGGTTCATCGCCCATTGTTTCCCTGGGGTCGCAGTTTGCAATTCAGCTTCAATTCTTGTAAGAAGCTCTTCCAACGCAGCATTCGTTAATTTACCATCGGATACTTTATGAACAATTAGGTTCCAGCCTGCTCGTCCTAAGTTATCCTTATTCGAAGCCGACCATTCTTCCGCAAGAATATCTGCATCCTTGTGATTGCAGACAACTTCACCGACAAACTTATCAATCATATCAGAATAGGTTAATTGAGAAACCATACTCCGTGCTTCATCTAACGTCAGCTTCTTGGCATCAAACAACATACAGGCCAGCCATTGGGCGTCCGTGTTTCCACTCTGCCAAAGCTCTAATGCCAACTCATGATTTGTCCCTAATTGCTTTGCCAGTTTCCGCAGTTCCCCCAGTAAAACACCGTAAGTATTTTCGCCTGCGCCATTCTTAATATACATCTGTTTTCGTTTTTCGTTACCTAAATCGCCAAGTTTGGCGAGTATCTCGTTTTTTGTCATTTTTATCACACTCCTGAAGTTTACCTTTCACAGTATCACCATAAAATATCCCTAGTGTTTTCACCTTGAAATTTTAATATATTGGTATCTTACTGCATAAAACAAAAGAAGCCAATTGTAATAACCTAACATTAATACTTTTAAATTGATATGTAATTTATGCTTCAATCCCTCTTTACGCACGTATTAATACGTGTTATGATGTATTCAGAAAGAGGGGATAACATGAAAACCGGCGAGCTACTTAAACTGCTAAGCCAAAACAAAATAGCCTTAAAACGCCGGGGAAAGAGACATGACATATACTACAGTCCAATTACCGGGAAGTCCTTCCCAGTACCGAGACACAAAACGGAATTAGCAGATGGAACACTAGACAGTATACTCAAGGATGCGGGGTTGAAATAAACCCCACGTCCCAATTAATAGATATAAATGAAATATAAAAAATGAAAAGGGAGAGAACCTCAATGACTAGCTATTTATACCCAGCGATATTCACTATTGAATCCAATGGATCTTATTTTGTAAAATTTCCGGACATTGAAGGTTGCTATACTCAAGGTGATAATTTATATGATGCTTATGAAATGGCTAAAGATGTATTATGCTTACGTCTTTATGATCTGGAAGAATCTAAGGAAATTATCCCACCACCCTCTTCACCTGATGTAATTAAAACTGAGCATGGCTCATTTGTGACTTTAATTAGTGCTGATACCCTTGAATATCGAAAATTCAACGATAACAAAGCTATCAAAAAAACCCTTACTATCCCGCAATGGCTTAACATCATGGCGGAACGCGAAGGTTTAAACTTCTCTCAAGTTCTTCAAAGTGCCCTAAAGGATCAACTTGGCATTCATAACAATTAAATAATCAAAATATAATAATTACAAAAAAAGCAGCCTTAACCAGCTGCTTTTTATAGTCGTACGCCTTTATTACTCCTCATCATCCGATCAAGCGCATTGAGCTTATCTGTCTCCTCATACTTAATTTTTTGAAGAGGAGGATCTACTTATAATAAACTTGAAAGTGAGGATTATGATGGAGTCTAGAGAGGGTGTCAATAAAATGTCATTAGCAATACCTAAGTTCAATATTCGAGATACAAAGAAGCACTATTCTGAACTTAACCATATCGCTCTAAAAGGAATCGAAGTAATAACATTCAATGCAAATAATGAGAACGAAATGGTATCACATATTAAAACTTCTTATCTCGATAAGCTTTTGTCCCATTTAATTTTCAAACCAGAAAAAGAGTTTGATAAAGAAATTGGAATTCATACTGTTTCTCTTCCGGAAATTGACCTTTATGGTGAAGGTCCTACGTTAGAAGCTGCTATCAATAATCTGCTTGATAGCGTTCTAGAATTTCTTAGTATTTATGTTGAGAAACTAGATATGTTTTCAAAAGTTGAGTCTGACCAAAAACAACTATATTTGCTTAAACTTCTAAGATGTCATGGAGATAGGGATTTAATACAGAAAGAGTTAGGTTTGTAAAAATGCCTATACGATTCTGTCAGGGAGATATACGCAAACTTCTTTCACATTTCAATATGAAACCAGAAAAGGGCTCAACTATATATTTGGGAATAGGCAGAGACGGTATTTGGCGCACTTGTAAGTTTGACTACCACAAAGATAAAGATCCTGTAGCCACAGGTACTGCTAAAATAATAGCTACTTCCTTAAAATTCAATACTGTATTAGAGATGAAGGAATAAGTATCTCATGCAAGGTCCATATCTTTCCTGGAAATATAACCCATATTTTGGGCTGAACCGGCAGTGCAAAGAAAAAGCGGACGCCGTCTTGCGTATTTTCCACACCATAAGCCGCATGATGAAGTTCCAGTATTTCTTTAGATATGGGCATAGTCACAATTTTTTTCACTAAAGATAATAAGTCCTTGTATTTTCTTCCTAAGCGATTTCTTCTCCAACCTGAATATCTGCTATGGAAAGTGTTGCGTTAGTCTTTTTAGCTTCTGTTGACCTTAGACTCGCAATATTTATCAGTTGCTCCATTGTGTGCCATGGATCATCAGCACGTTCTTCATGCCGCCGTCCCCCAATTACTCCTGCAGAAATACTTATCTCTATTCCGCAAGTAAAGCTGTGCCGACCTATAATATCCGCCAAATGGTAAGCTAAAGCTGCACCTGTGTCCAAGTGTGCTGGTAATAAAACAGCAAATTCATCTCCTCCAAAACGGCACAAAAAGGCCTCCGAAGGAGCATTTTCTCTTAACAGTTTGCTCACTTCGATTAGAATATTGTCCCCTACTGTATGACCGAAAGTTTTATCGATTAAACCGAAATTGTTTATGTCAAAAAAAAGAATACTGATTTCTTGCTTATTTTCAAGTAGTCGAACACCATGATAATATATGTAATCACTCTTATAAAGACCAGTCAATGAATCAATATGAGATCCTAGTTGAACCTCGAGCAGGTTTCGAGGTAGAATACCGGATAATAAACCTTTTTCCTCTACTAAGAAGACATCTAAACCGGTCTCGTCAAAGAGTTCTTTGGCTTGCCAAAGCGGCATTTCTGCAGAAACTGTGACCGGTTTCCCTCTCATAGCATCTGCAATGATTCGATTGGGATGTGTTCTCAGGAGCTCCTTGTAGGTTATTACTCCCACCAGATTACCATCATCCATTACAGGACAACAACCATTTTCAATTTCCAATAATAATGTCCTTATCTTTGAAACTCCATCCAATACATCCACTGCGTAGAATTCTTTAGAGTAAATATGTGCAACTCGCTTAATATTTATCATAAATCGATCGATTTGCTGATGTGTACAGTTATATTGACATGGGCTTTGATAATCGTAGTTTCATCAACAATCTTCCCTCCTTCCTCTAAAATGAACTCACATAATTTTTCTTCCGGGACCATGTTCATCAGAGCATTGCGTACTACTATGGCTTCTATGACTGGGTGGTCAACTCTAATGATCTTATACTGATCCGGACTGAGGACATCAACCATCCTTTTTAATGCCTCAGGTCCTATAGGTGCATTACGACCCACAATGACAACGTCTTGCATAGGAGGCATTTCAAATTCAGTCAGATTCATTTGGATTTCCGCTTTTTTGGCTTCTTTCATACGAACCTCCGATTTTTTTTGATTAACATAACTAGTTTGTCCAAAATAGTCTTTTGATAGTTCTACAAAAACACCGTGTCTCATCCCACTTCTTTAAACTCTACATGCCCAATAAAACGAGTTAAATCCTGCATCAAATCTATATATGTCTCTTTATTGAGAAATCTACCATTACTATCAAATAAAAGACGAATAAGAGGTCGCGTTGGAAGTTGCAAGGGCACTGCCGTGATCACTCCCACTTCTCTCGTATTGAGGGTAACAATAGCATTTTCAGGATATAAAACCAGGGACTCTCTAAAAGCTTGTACGACTATCGGGTTAAAGTCCTTCCCTGACCAGGACATAATCATTTCGAGAGCATGGTACGGTGGTAAGCCTTTGCGATATGGCCTGTCGGCAGTTAATGCTTCATAAACATCTGTGACAGCTAATATTTGAGCATCAAAATGAATATTGTTCTCCATTAATCCGTAAGGATAACCCTTTCCATTCCAACGCTCATGATGGTTTTTGACAGTCTCCAGCACCCTAGGTAATAAATGGGTATTCTTTAGCATTTCTACTCCCAACAGAGGGTGTTGCTTCATAATAACAAACTCTTCTTCTGTCAAACTACCTTGTTTGTTCAAGATTTCCTTTGGCACCCTCAACTTTCCTAAGTCATGAAGCAACGCCCCCAAGGTCAAATATTTGAGTCTCTTCTCTTTATATCCTAAACGCATTCCGGTAATTGTTGCTAATAAAGCAACATTCAGGCTATGCACAAACGTTCCATAATCATGTTGTTTGAACTTCTCTAAGTCTAATCGCAATACATCTAAACCCAGATAGACATTTATAGGTTTAAGCTCTTTTAGAATAGCTTCTACGAGCACAACAGTTTGTTCAATATGCTCAGGTCGAATAAGCTTCGCTTCATGGTAAATACCCCATAAAGATCCCACTAATTCTATGTACACATCTTTTGGAAAAGCTTTCATCCTCTCAGACGGACGACTTATGTTTTCCTGTTTTCTCCAAACATAAACTTCTCGCTTCTGCAGGAGATCCTTTATCCCTTTCGTAATCAGCTGTCCTTTGCGCAGTAACAGAACTCCTAAGCCATCAAAAAAATCCACACCCGCTGTCATCCCGATTATCGAATTTGGTTCTAACCGTTCCAAGAACCAATTCATGTCGCTTTCCCTTCCTTCCATATACACTACTAGCATCTTCATAATACTACTTGTATGTTCTTTATAATATTGTCGAAATTAAATCTGTTGCGAAGAAGGAAATCAGAAACCCCTCTATGTTCCTTACTGCAAGAAATTAGTTAATATCGACTTACTACTTTATGTTACACCACTACAATTGATAATCCTACAATTTTTGTTCGACATATTTTGCACAAAACGAAAAACTGCTCCGCTGTTCACAACACTTATAATTAATACTTGTTAACCACACACTTTACCTGAATTAAACATAGAGAATAAAATGTGACCTACAAAACCAAGTTCGATGGCAGTCAGAAGACCTTGCTATACAATGCTAGCAATCGGAATCATTTAATTGGATATGGTAAATTACATATATTTTGCTGCTTCTCCTAATAAGTCACTTAAGGTCACGGTTCCCGCATCGATTAACGACTATAAATGACAGCTCGAAAGTTGTTCCGCCGAGTAGGCATCCGGCATTTTTAGATCGCATTGTCAACAACCAATTGCCTTGTTGCTGCATTGTTTCGATGGATCTTTAACGATTGGGCATGCCACTGTTAACAAGTTATCAGCAAGTTTACACAATTGTTGACTAGTTAACGCTTGTGATATAAAAAATGCCCGTTTTCTGTATGTTTAGCATTGGCATGTTTTTTGCACAATGATAGTGAAGACGACGTCTGATTGACTAGCTTATGATAGTTATACTTTAATAACTTGGCAAGAGGATATCAATAATATGGTAAGGAGGAAGTATCCTTAGAATCCAATTGAATTAATCCTACGGTTTCCTTCAAGGTCTTAAATTAACAAATACAAGGAGGTATATATTTATGGCAGCTTATTTTAATGAGGTAAAAGCGCAATTAAAGGATGGGAAAGTGGCTTTTCTAGTGATTATCTTCACGTTAGCACGACTGATTTATGGATGGGCATGGATTGAATCCGGATTACACAAGATAGCATGGTTTTCAGATGGCAAACTCAATTCAGCTGAAAAAATCGGATCTCTCATTACAAACATAGCAGGTGAAAAAGTTACTCGTTTTGATCCACTTAACATCAATGAAGCATTTGCGTGGATCGCACAAAATGTTTTTTTAAGTATGCCCGGGGTAACTGATACCTTAGTGGTAATTCTCGAAATTTTAGTTGGTGTATTTATGATTCTTGGATTTAGAATATTTTGGAGTGCCCTAATAGCTATGTTCATGAATTTACAATTCCTTGCTGGTGGATCATTTAACAACTTTGGCTATATTTGGACTAACTTAGCAATGTTAAAATTCGCAAGATATGCTGAGCTTCTTGGAGTAGATGGATTCCTAAGATATAGGCAAAATAAGAATTTATTAGAGCAAGCAAGAGAAAAATAGCAACTGCTGCAGGAAAGTAAGTAAGCCATTAGCTGCATAATTTGTAAACTGCATGAAGTTTTGTATAGAGCCAGAAAGCCTTAAGATTCTAAGGCTTTTTGGCTCTATAAGATGGTTATACTAACAATATCTGGCCTGTTAAACGGAATATTATATTTAATAATGGTTCTAAGCAGACAGATCCCAAGGCAACTGCAGCATAGAATCAATCTGGTGTGCGCCTATGGGTTTATGTGATTTATGCCCTAAGTAATGTTTTTAGTCATGTAAACTATTGAACAAAAGAAGGTTTATGATTGAAGACCAAGACGTTTTAATTTTTTCCATAAGCCAGTGCGTGTAATCCCTAAATAATTCGCTATGGCTGTCTTATTTCCCTCAAATTCGCTTAATAAGCGTTCAAGTTTCTGATACTCTGTCTCTGCTTTATCACCATCTTGAGTATACAATTCAGGGGGAAGATCTCGGGAGTGAATCACTTGACCTTCTACGAAAACAAACAGTCGGTTGATCACATTTTGAAGCTGGCGAACATTTCCAGGCCAAGAATATTTCAGGAACTGAACTTTCGCATCAGATGAGAGATGCTTTACTGGAGCTCCGTGTGTTCTAGATAAAAAATGAAGCATGCTGTGAGCTAAATCAAGGATATCCATACCGCGCAAACGTAATGGAGGAAGCTGTATTTCTATAGCATTTAAGCGATACAGTAAGTCTTCCCGAAATTCTCCTTGTCGGACCATTAACTTAAGATCACGGTGTGTTGCTGAGATAATTCGCACATGAACTGGAATAGGTTTACTTGACCCCAGCGGCTCTACTTCCTGCTCTTGGACGACTCTTAAGAGCTTTGCTTGTAATTCAGAAGACAGCTCTCCAATTTCATCCAGAAAAATTGTTCCCTCATCTGCTAAGAGAAATTTACCTTTTTTGCCGCCTTTTAACCCTCCGGTAAATGCACCTTCCTTATAACCAAAAAGCTCAGACTCTAAAAGATTAGGAGGAATTGCCGCCGAGTTAACCACAATAAACGGGCCTTTTGCGGAAGGGCCAAACTGATGAATCGCTTTGGCAAACAGCTCTTTACCTGTTCCTGTCTCCCCAGTAATAAGGATCGGGAAATCGTATTTGGCGGCGATTGAGGCCTGGTTAATAGTATTTCGTATAACGTCTGACGAACCGATAATATGTTCAAACCCCTTTGGAGCAGTGGAAACTTGTAACCGTTGCGGACTCATTTCAACCAGGGTATTAAGAGGCATATTCGAAAGAATTAGTCCAAGATGGTCTGAGGCGAACTTGAAAATACCTGCTGCAGCTGACGATAAAGCAAATTCGTCTGAAGTGACCCCAGTAAGTGCGGCAATAATTTTTCCTTCTTGGTTTTCAATCGGAGCATATAGAATCGCCGTTATACCTTGTCCAACCAAACCTAATTCGATATTTTGAAAACGAGGATCTGCAAGATTAAAAGCGACAATACTCTTTGATTTTATCATCATTTGAATTCCAGTATTTGTGAGGGGGGTGCATTTACCTTGTCCCTTAAAGATTTTACATGCTCCTGCAATACAACAACACTGCTCCTTTTCCTGATCGATAAGACAAATTCCTACACGTTCTATTTTAGAATTTAGGCCTAATTGGGTACAATATTGATTTAAAAAATCGTGAGTAAAGGGATCTGAAACAGCAGATGTTATCGTTTGAAGCAGAGTCGACGTACCCAATGTTTGAAACTCATGTTGAAGTTGAACACCTGCATAGAATAAAGACTGGGCTACCAACTTTGAGAGAATCTCAAAAAACATGGCATCTTCTATTTGAAATCGTCCTGCCTCCGAACTAGCTAAGAGAATGGCTCCTATCACTCTATGATCGAAGATAATCGGGACTCTGAGAACGGAACGGAATCCTGTTCGGTAGAGTTGAGGATCTTCTCGAAAAGAGAACCCCTCTGGAGACAACGTTTCCACAAGATGCAACGCTTCATTTTGAAATATCCACCCCAATCCGGAGTCCGTTATGGAGCGATAGGCGGTATGCAAGGTCCCTTCAACTTCTAGTCCAATAGAATATTCATAGGTATACTTGCGAAGGGCTCCATCCACCCTCATCAAATCAAATCGTTCAAACGTAACTGCTTCTTGTACAAGACTGGCAATGCGTTGACTAACAACGCTTGGATCGACCGTAAAATCTTCTAAGATCTGTTCAAAGGGGGCGGGGAGACGGGTAAGAAACTCCACCTCATCACCAATTAGAATAAGTCTGTTGCTCGTACCATAGACGACAAAGACTTGAACAAACAAAACCTCACCTGAAGGTAAAATCTTAGATTTCATTAAAGATGGATCCGAATAATCATCGAGAATATTTGCTAAAAAGGTTGAACTAAGCCTTTTTAGCAAATATTGCCCTCGAAGATTTGTGAATGTAACCTGATATTCTGAATTAACTCGGATTATGGCATAGGGGAATTGGTCTAACAATTGTTTTTTCATGGTTATTTTTCTCCTTGCCAAACTTTTATAGACCCCAAAAAACCTTGGCTTTAAATCAATCCTCAAGCGAATCTGGCCTTCAGTCTTTATTAAACTCAGAGTGATCAGCCAAAAAGGTTGAAATGGACAACGTTTGACGCATACTTTTCTTTTTCGTCGAACTTCCCGCTTTTCCTTCCACCAATCACCAAATATTTCAAAAACTATCCTCTTTAAGATGATGAGACCCTCTAGTAGCCGCATTTCGGCATCAGGAGGGCCAATTTGTTACAATTTCAAGGATTGCTTTTTGCCTTGCCAAGTTAACTTCCCGGATTTTGGGGTCTTCACTGGATTTTTCCCATTCTTCCTAGGTGAGAGCCTTGTTTGATGAAGTTCATATTTAACTCAAGAGTCTACCTGCAATGACCCTCCTTTGTACTTGCTGAGTTCCTTCATAGATTTGAAGTATCTTAGCATCCCTCATCAGCTTTTCAACGGGATAATCCCTCATGTACCCATAACCGCCATGAATTTGAACGGCATCCACCGTTACTTCCATAGCTAGTCTTGCTGTTCTTCTGTACCTGCGATCAGGATTGGCGTAAGGGCCAGGGTATTGCCTTCCCATGCTCCGCTGATGCCTAAACATCCGTAAGCCAATTCTCCTATTAATATGGCTTCAGTAACATGGTCTAGTTCTAAGCCATTGTATTTTAAGGGTAGATTAAAATTCCACAAGCCAATCTCAAACCCTTTTTGGATGATGGGCCAGGGCATTTCATTTTTCTGGTCGTATTCCGCTGCCACGGGAATAATCTCGTTTTTAGTAAATTTCCGAACCATAGCTGCGTCATTATCCAAAATCGGCTTTTCCGATGCCTCTTTGACCATATCCTGATAGTCACTGCTTAAGAATCGGTCGTTGGAGAGAAGTTTGCAGGAAACCAGCGGCACACAGGCAAAGGCTTCATTAATCTCCAGGTATTTCAGGTCAGCCATGGTCAGCTTTGCTTCATCTAAACACTTCTTAATGGCGAAGACGGGGGAGACGGGCATGATTCTTGGCTGTAAGGCAATGGCGGCAATGGATACTAAGGTATAGATCATTTCCAGTCCCAGTTCTTCGGCATGTCCTCTGGTGGTGAAAATTTGGGCAGCGGCACCGTCATTCATACCCGGGGCGTTACCCGCCGTGCAGGTGGGATTGCCGAAAATCGGCTTTAACTTGGTCAGGGCTTCCGGAGTGATATCTGAGCGATATTGTTCGTCTTTGTCCAGCATTAGATTAGAAATAACCTTGCCCTTTTTGTCTCTTTTGACGATTTCCAGGGGGGTCATTTCCTTGTGAAAGAAACCTCTCTCCCAGGCCGCGCCATAGTTCCGGTGGCTGGCATAGGCTAATTCATCCTGCTCTTCCCGTGCTACTCCGTATTCAAGGGCCACGTTGCCGGAATCAACGGCAACGGGAGCATAAATGGCCGTTTCTTTGCCTAAGGACTTGACATAATCCAAGCTGATCTGCAGGGTTTCGTCGGACGTATGACGGCCGCGAATCAATTCCACTCCCTTCATCAAGGGAACCGGATTCATAAAATGAATGCCCACGAATTTGTCCAGCCTTCCAGTGCCACCGGCTATGGCCGCGATGGGGAGGGTGGATGTGTTGGAGCCAAAAATGGCGTGTTGGGGAGCTATTTGATCTACCCTCTTGAAAATATCCTGTTTTAGAGCCAGGTTTCCAAAAACTGCCTCAACCACCAGGTCAGCATCTTGGACAGCTTCGGCCAAGTCAGTGGTGGTTTTGATCCTGCCCAGAATCACAGCTCGGGACTCAGCAGAAGCTTACCCTTTTCCACACTCTTAGCCAGGGACTTGGCAATGGCTTTCAGCGCCTTTTCCAGTCCATTCTCCGAAATATCATTTAAACTGACCTGATAACCCGCCTGAGCTGACACCTGGGCAATCCCCAGGCCCATGGCGCCGGCACCGATGACTGCTACATTTTTAATTTCCATTTTGCTAAGCCCCCTTTATCATCGTTATTAATCCAGACAGGGAGTTTATCTTCCGATAAATTTTGGTTTCCTTTTTTCCGCAAAGGCAGCCATGCCCTCTTTTTGATCATACGTTGAGAAGCAAGCCGCGAAACACTCGATTTCATAATCCAACCCGCTATTAAGATCCAAACTGACACTCTGGTTCAGGGCCGCCTTGGCCTTGGCCATGTTCAAGGCAAACCCACTCTTCTCAACGAGACTGCCCGCCAGCTTTTTGGCTTCACTGATCAGTAAATCCGCCGCCCCAACCTTGATAACCAAGCCCATGTTCAGAGCTTCTTACAGCCCAGCAGAATAGGCCAGCTTAAGGTAAATTTCGAGGGGATAGCTTTTTCCAAGTGAGCAATTGAATATAATTCCTCATAAATACAAGGAAATAAGGGATATCATCTGTTATAAATAGTTAAATTTATTTGGATTTCTAGTATAATACATATAGCGAAGCGAAGCAGAAAGATTATAAAAACAGGAAAGAGTTAGCGAGGATGTTTGAATTTTTCTGCCCAAAGTGTAAAAATACTTTATTTAGTGCAAGTGATCATCGCTATGAAGAGAAGATCTACTGCTCACGTTGCAACACTTATCTTGATAATCCATATTACAAGAAACCACCTAATTAGCATAACATTCCTCTAAAACCCCGGATTGATCCGGGGTTTTACTTTTTATTTACCTTACAGTTCAATTTCCTTCTGTATAAAATTAAACCAGCGCCTGGAATTCAGTTAGGACAATCTCCCCAACGTTGATCCTTCACTGCCTTCTGCAGTTCCCGAACGGACATGTTTTCGATATCTATCTCCGCGCTGAACTGCTCCCCTTCTTCTTCCGGGACCGCGAGAAGGATGAGCGCCGTGCCAGGGATGATCCGTCCCACAAATAACAAAAGCGCACATACATCTCAGATAATGGCTGTAGATGTCTGTGCGCACGAATATCCCATCTATTATTTTGACCTTCCCATAATGTCACCTTACGTAAGAACATCAGCGTTTCGGTTATTCTGCATACAAAAGCACTTCCTCCTTCTGGATTTTACGCAGAAAATCATCTTCCAGACTTCCCGTTGTCAGAACATCGACTTTTATCTGTAAAGCTTCCTCAATTTCCGTATACAGCCCACATAAAGCAAACATCCCTTTAAGAGACCCCTTATCCACTCGTAAATCCACATCACTATTTTCTGTAACATCTCCACGAGCATAAGAGCCAAATAGATACACCCGTTCAACACCATATTTCCGTGCGATCGGTTCGACAATAGCTTTGATTTCTTCTATCGTAACCTTTTTAGCGGACATTGCTCTTACCTCCTTTGAATCATATTACGTCAATAGCACTATTTACAATATTATATCATAAACCTACTCAAAAAAATCAGCACTATATGGAATATTACGGTATATTTTAATGCTTCATATAATAAAGGGATGCATGGCCCGCTCCGAAATCATCCATGGCTATACTTACACCTAGACCTTTATGACCTAATTTATTAATCATTCCAGCCTCTTCGGCTATAGCAACAACTACCTGTGGATTCACCCTTCCATACAAAAAATGATTCCACCGAAGTAACGCCTCCACACCCAGAACTACACCCTTTACATCAACCTGGGGCTGATACTCAAGGAAAAACTCTCCCTTTTCGAGAGCTGCTTGAATATCGTAACTTAGAGCATTTGCCATATTCCCTATCTGATCATTTCTGGTTAAAATTCTCTTATTTGTACAATAATCTTCACTGAGAACAGTTTGAACTAATTGCTCATATGTATTAATAATTGCCCTTCGTTTTTGAAGCTCATAGAGCTTAACAAAGGGGTAATACAAACTTGTACCAATTATTATGTTAAAAATCTGCAGAGCCAAACCCCTCCATGAAGAGGTCGCCAGCCATCCGCCCAGAAGGGGCGGTGTAGTCCAATCAACTGGGGCTATGGTTACCGGAACTAAGCCTATTGATGTTGTTAGATACAATACTTTAACGCGTTCTTCTACGCTTAATGTCTCCGTGATCTTGATGGCAAACTCCAAATCTTCTTCTGAAGGAGCTGGTACCCCGATTTCCTGCAGGTTCTGAAGCATGATCTTTGTTAGTTTCTTGTTGTGCAAATAATCGTAAACCCCAGCCAGCACCTGATAATCCATTTTTGTTTCTGTCATCATGCTGCCTCGGTTCGTGGCATTGGCTCGTTAGAAAACACATTGCCCCTTTATGAAAGCATACCGGAGAAGCTTCCTACACATAATATACTAGCTTCTAAGTAGTATCTCGGAAAAGCAATAACTGACTCTGGGTATTATGGAAACACTATCCATTTAATGTTCTTTGACAACTTCACATAGCTAAGATAAGCAAAAGAAGAAGCTCCCCTTTCCCAAAAAGGCAATAGGAAAGAAACCGGTGTTCCAAGTCATTTTTAAAACCCGGCGGGTATATGGGGTATTCTTTTAGGTCTGGCGTTATGTTGCTTTCGAAATGGTTAGGAGGCCTATGTCAGAAAGAATAGAGGGCTTTAGTATTACAACTTGCGCATCCAAGTGCTGATTGACAGCTGCCAAAGTTGCTTGCCAAAACCAGCGCTTTTTACTTCGACATCGGGCATTCTCAATTTTATGGTCAACAAGGATTCTCTTGAATGTACGCTCAACAGTGGTTCTTCGGGCATAAATATTCTTCCAAGGCTTGGAGCCACGGGGAGTTGAAGTAAAAAGACGCAAATCCCAGTTGGGTTTGGTGTAGATTACACGGCCATATTTCCTTGGAGAACAAACCTGTTGTTTAGGACATTGACTCTTGTCCTTGTAATGAGGACAACGCCACTTAATCCGGCACCTGTTATTGTTAAATCCCCAATTGAGCATAGGTAAGTTGACAATACAGATGGGAACCCCATTGTCATTGACAGTAAGCGGTCCGGAATAGGTTGAATGGCCTTTGTAACGGCCATTAAGGTTGATGAAAGCTTCCGTTTGATTTGCCCATAGCAGGCGATAAATATCATAGACATCGTGGGCCGAATCTAAAAGAGCTTTACTGAACTTAAATTCGGGATAGAGATTAAGCAGTTCAACCCAGGAGAAGACAAAGGTTACACTATCATGCCGGGAACCCTGTACTAAACGCAGAAACATCGGAAGGTCATTTGGACTATCTGCTGAAGTTATAGAGTACAGGGTGTGTCCATAAAACCATTGTTGGCATTAAAGAGATAAGTTTAGATTTCAGCCAGGTTTGATACTCACCATGTTTACGCCAATTGCCTAACAAAAAATCGCCTCCGATCAATCAACTAGAGAAAAAATCTCTAATTAATTTTGAGGCAAATAAACGTTTGTCAAGTCCTAATTTTGGAAATTACACACTTTATCGCTAGTTTTTTAGTGGGATCTAAAAATTGCTTGTTTTAGCTATGTGAAGTTAGGAGAGGTAAGCGGGGGTGAACCAAATATATCCAGCCTAGGACCAGTTGGTGGGACTGGGCTGAGAGTTTCCGAGAATCTACTTACTAAGCAAGGGGGGTGGTTTCCTGTTCCGCAAATTACTTTCACCACGTCATCCGGCAGACAAAAATCAAAACCCCAATTCAAAAGTCGATGTGAATAGTTCACTGCCGTTAGATGTTGATCAAGCCATAACGGAAGTCCAATCAGCTATGGGCAACAGCTCCGACTTGCAAGTCCATAGATTTCAGGCCTTTACGGGAGATACCGGCTGCGCTCTGGTCTATCTCAAGTCTTTTGTTGACCTTGAACAACTGAATAAATCGGTGCTGTCCCCCTTGCTTCAGCTTGCAGTCCCGCCCAAGGATATGCAAAACCTAGCTGAGGTATTACCGTATGCCGGTACCCAGGAAATAACCTCCCTCCAAGAGTTATCCCAAGCTGTAGCCTCAGGGGAAGTCGTCCTCTTAGTCTCCGGGTTTAAATCTGGGCTGAAAATCCCTTTGAAAAAATATGAACAAAGGTCTATAACCGAACCTCAAAATGAAAAGCTTGTGTCGGGCCCACGGGATTGTTTTGTTGAATCTATTTGGTCTAATATCGGACTGTTAAGACAAAGGATTAAGAATCCAAAGCTCAGGATTGAAATGAATACTCTAGGAACCAAGACTTCCGTTGAATTAGGTATCGTTTATGTTGAGGGAATAGCTAACCGGCAGATCGTCGAAGAGGTTAGACGCCGGCTCAAGCGAATTGAGATAGACAGGCTATTATCCTTAGGTGTCATCAACGAATTCATTAGCGATTCCCCTTGGTCACCCTTTCCTACCTATCAACATACCGAGCGTCCAGACAGTCTCACCTCAGCCCTCTTGGATGGGCGGGTAGGTATACTACTCGATGGGTCTTCGATGGTTACGATTATACCGGTAGTATTCTGGGATTTCTTGAAGTCTCCCGATGACTACATTGAAAGCCCCTATTTTTCAACGTTTGTCCGCTTGCTCCGGTTGTCATCTCACCTAATGACCCTTTTGCTTCCGGGGGCCTATGTGGCTTTGACTACGTTCCACCTAGAAATGCTACCTCAATCCTTAGCAGTGATTATTTCCGGCTCCCGTACCAGGACTCCGTTTCCTACGGCTATCGAAATGATAATTATGGAATTAGTGGTAGAAATTTTACGTGAAGCCGGTCTGCGCATGCCAGGTGTTTTTGGTCAAACCATGAGTATCGTGGGTGCCCTGGTCATTGGGGAAGCGGGAGTTACTGCAGGCTTAGTTGAACCCATCATCGTTGTTATTGTTGCTTTTACAACCCTGTCATCTTTCATAGTTCCGAATTATAGTGCCGCTCTCTCTATCCGTCTGCTGCGTTTTCCCATTATTTTATTAAGTGCTGCCTTAGGCTTTTTCGGGATGATTCTCGGAGCAATGTTTTTCCTCATGCATCTGGTAAGCTTGCGTTCTTTTGGAGTTCCTTATTTTGCTCCTATAGCTCCTCTTTTTCTCAAAGACTTGGGGGATATGTTTATTCGTCTCCCCTTGTGGCTACAGACCCATCGCCCAACTTATTACAGGCCGGAAGACGAAACTAAGGCAGGCCGCAACCAAAAGCCCGGGCCTGAGAAGGAGCCCTGAACAAATTGATTATTGAGAAAATTTCCTCACGTCAGTTTACCTGGTTAATTGTTTCTGTATTAGTTTCCACATCTTCTATTTTAATACCGGGTATAATCATCTATAACGCTAAACAAAATGCTTGGCTTGTCCTACTCTCGGCTACCGCAGTGGTTACGGCAGGGATTATGTTAAATCTTACTTTGGCCAAACGATTTCCGGGGCAAGCCATTTTCCAGTACGCTCAAATTATATTAGGGCCCTGGTTGGGTAAACTTGTGGGCCTTTTTTACGGTTTGACTTGCCTGTATATGGCAGCATTAAGCCTAGGCGTTATTACACAGCTTACTCAGATCACGATTTTGCCAGAGACCCCCTTATGGCCTTTGGTTTTAGGTCTCACCTTACTGGCGGTGTATAGTGCCTGGTTGGGGATTGAACCCATCGCCCGGGCCAATGACCTAGTCTTTCCCGTTGCCATCTTAATATTAGTAATCCCTCTCTTGCTGTCAATACCGGTAGGGAAAATCTATCGGGCACTTCCTGTCTATCAGCTTGATTTTAGCGGGATTTTAAAGGGGGCTTTTCCCGGTACTGCCTGTCTCGCTGAAGTCTTTTTCATCCTCATTTTAGCTCCCTCAATCAACAAACCGGAAGAACTTCAATCTGCTTCGCTCAAGGGGCTACTCTTAGCTGGGGTGATTATGACCGTAGTTACCCAGACCATTCTGTTTGTACTGGGTATCTACCGGGCTTCAGTCTATCTTTTTCCCCTGCTTAGAATTACTGCGGAATTAGAAATTATGGATGTTTTCGAGAATTTTGAAGTAATTGTCATTTCGGGTTGGCTCCTTATCAATATTATTAAGTTGGGTGTGTTTACTTACTGCTATGCCATCTGCACTGCCCAAGCCATAGGACGCAAAACCTACCGGACTGTCCTCCTTCCCGCCCTTATCGCACTCCCTCTCCTCGCGCTCGCCCCTAAAAACTTCGCCGAAACGACCCAGGTCTGGCTCGAGTTGGTGACTTTTAAAATTCTTATTCCAACGGCATTTCTCATCCTGCCTGGATTTCTGCTTATAATAGCAAAGGTAAAAAACAGTCATGCTTAAACGTAGTTTAACCTTTAGTTTACTAATGTTATTTCTTCTAAATTTAACGGGCTGCTGGAATCGTATTGAACCCGAGCAATATGCCTGGGTGAACTGGATAGCCTTGGACAGGACAGCGGAAGGAAAGATCCAGATCACCTTAGCCGTCTCTCCCCCGCTTAGTCCGGTCCCAACGGGAAGTGCTCCACCTGAGAAGCTCCTTATGGTTTCCTCAGCCATCGGAGACACAATGTTAGATGCTCTGCGTGACATTAATTCTCATTTGCCGAAGCGCTTGTTTGGGAACTACCTGCAAGCCGTAATCATTAGTGAAGATTTGGCCCGCACTGGTGTAGAACAATATATGGACAACCTTTTCAATAATGTCAAAAATCGCAAAAACGCCTGGGTATTTATCACTAAAGGTTCAACAAACTCTATTTTTAAAATCGATCCCCAATTCGAGAAGAATCCTTTAACCCTAATTAATTCCTTGGTCAAGGCTGAACAAGGTTTCCTGGGTAAGAGCAGGGTTATTAAAAATAAGGATTTCCATCGTGATTTAGGGGAACCTGGTGTTGACCCAATGGTCAGTGTCTTGGGGATTTGGGATACGAATGAGAAAAAATTACTTGCCCCAGGGGCTAAAGTTCCGGAAAAGAGTGAACTTGCTTTGGATGGTAGCGCAGTTTTCCGGGGCGACAAATTAGTAGGCTGGCTATCTCCTGATGAATCTCAGTCCTATCTCTTAATGAAAGGAGAGATGAAGACAGGGCTGATCGTGGTACCTCATCCGGATAACCCCCAGAACAAGGCTGGAATAGAGGTTATTAGCAACAGTGCTAAACTTAAGGCCGAAATAGTTGAAGACCAAATTAAAGCACATGTCACTATTAAAATTAAGGGTAGCCTGGGAGACCAGTTATTGAACAGACCCGAGCAGAAGGCTGAAGTGCCGAGCGAGGATCCAGAATTCTATCTTAAACTGGGTGAAGCGCTAGAACGTAAAGTAAAGTCTGATATGGAAGAACTCCTGGCTAAATCCCAAACAGACTTTAATTCTGACATCTTAGGTATTGGTAATTACCTTTGGTATCGTTATCCTAACGATTGGGAGCAAATCCAGTCTAATCGGTTGGATTATTATGAAAAGGCTGCTATTGAGGTTGAGGTCAAAGTTGATATAAAAGCGCCCAATATTATGAGGTCCCACCCTCCGGAGGAAAAGAGGAGTTGACTGATACCGGGGAGTAAAAACTAACCTCAAACACCCGCTCTGCCCTTATCTAGGGGCTATTCGAGGTTCGAGGCACTAAACACGAGGTTCGACTTTGCACACTGCACTTATGGCTCACAGCCTCTGGCTTCTGAAGTATCGTATGATGGGCTATCCTTATGCCAATTGGGCATGTCTTGCATTCTTAGTCTTTGTTCTCGTTATCATGTATTTTAATGACGATACGCGTGTTGCCCTATATATCGCACCATTATGGTTTGGATTGTTAGTTACTTTCTCCTATGCATTTAATCTTCATAAAAACGAGGATAAACTTGATGAGAATAACCTTAAAGAGCAATTAGAAACAGGAAAGTAAATCATTAAGGGATAGATAAAAAACCCCGAGGAGTTCAAAAGTCTACGGGGTTTTCCAATTTCCTATATTACCCAAGTTTGGCGTAAGAATTTTCCAGTACTAGACGCAGCAAGGCTTTGAGGCATATATCGATAATATTTTTGTCACTACAGCGTATTTTGCAAGGATTTTGTTATCTGTTTTAATGCCTTTGGTTTTAAAAAGTTCTCACAGTTGAAGAGTTTCATCCATTCTAATTGTTGCTCTGTCATTTCTGTAACGGTAAGCGAATAACCAGGTGAGCCTTTGATACCTACTTGATTTAACTGGCAGCTTTCTACTTGTTTCAAAACTTCTATAGGAGATATTGAATGTTTAGCCCTCTTAAGCATCATCTCCATCGTATATACCAGTAGGTAGGCCAGAATGCAAACCGTGACATGAGCTTTGATTCGCTCGGGACGAGTTAAATGGATTGGCCTTAGTGCCAACAGGTATTTCATTTCTCGAGACGCCTCTTCTATTTTGTTCTTTTCTCTGTATCTTTGAATGATTTGAGTTTGAGGAATCGTCGTGTTAGGCAAAATGTAAGGGTTTTTCCAGAATTCCATGAGCTGCTTCCATCACTGCTTCAGGCAACGTGGGATGTGCATGGATTGTTTTAGCTAATTCTTCAGCGTTCAGGCCTTTTTCCACAGCCAATACCAGTTCTTGAATCAAACTGCTCGCTTGAGGACCCATGATGCTGGAACCGAGAACGATCCCCTCTTCATTAGTAAGAATTTTTACGATTCCTATTGTTTCGCCCAACGCTATGGCTTTACCATTCGCACTGAAGGGGAATTTGCTGACTTTGTATTTGACGTCTGCAGCTTTAAGCTCTTGCTCGGTTGCGCCGACAGCCGCTATTTCAGGATGGGTGAAAATTGCGCTGGGTACTGCGCGATAACTCATTTCCACCTGATGACCGGCTATATGCTCAGCAACGACCATACCCTGCGCCGAAGCAACATGAGCCAGCATCATTTTTCCTGTGACATCCCCGATCGCATAGATATTGGGTACGGATGTTCTCATCTGAGAATCAACAGCAATGGCACCCCTCTCAAGTTCCAATCCCAATTGTTCGGTGTTTACTCCGCGCAGATTAAATCTTCGCCCAGTTGCCATCAAAACCCGATCAGACTGAATTTCCTGTATTCCTTTAGCGTTTTCCACAACAGTCACCAAACCGTTCTCAACCGATTTGATCTCTTTAACCATGGTTTTAGTCAGAATATCAATGCCGGTTTTCTTAAGCACTGGGTTCAATCGCTTCGGGATTTCTTCATCAATATTAGCCAACAAAGAAGGCAGCATTTCAACAACGGTAATTTTTACACCCAGTGCTTGGAAAATGGAAGCAAACTCTAAGCCGATAACACCGCCGCCGATGATCACCAGTTTTTCCGGCAATGTTTTCTCATCTAAAATATTATCACTGGTCATAACCCCGTCAAGGTTCACGCCAGGGATCGGGATACGGAATGGTGTGGATCCGGTCGCAATAACCAGATTTTCAACTTCAAGACTGACCTTGCCGGATTCTGTTTCGACGTTAATCCTGCCAGCTTCGGTAATTTCGCCCCATCCTTTGATCACTTGAATCTTGGCGGCTTTAAAAAGTTGCTCGACTCCAGAAACCAGAGTATTGACTACGCGATCTTTGCGTTCGATCATCTTTGCAAAATCAAAAGAATTTTCTCCTGCCTGGATTCCAAATTCCTCTGCATGCTGTAGTTCTCTCCAAAGATCAGCAGATTTTACTAAGGCTTTAGTTGGAATACACCCTCTGTTCAGACAGGTTCCGCCCAAGCGGTCGCCTTCAACAAGAACAACGCTTAATCCCAGCTGCGCTGCTCTTAGAGCGCATACATAACCTCCTGGTCCTCCTCCAAGAATACCCACCTGATAATGCTCCACGATTTTTCCCTCCCAAATAAAACCTATTCTTTCTTCCAACGAAGGTTCGGCTTCCGGGCAGCTGCTGTTTCATCCAAACGTGTTATCAGAGTATTGTGAGGGGCGGTTTTAACCAGCTCTGAATCCCTTTTCGCTTCCTCCGCTATTTTGATCATGACTTCAACAAATTGATCGAGGGTCTCCAGACTTTCACTTTCGGTTGGCTCGATCATCATCGCTTCTTCAACGACTAACGGAAAATAAATTGTCGGCGGATGATAACCGTAATCAAGCAGGCGTTTAGCTATATCTAAGGTATGGATACCATATTGTGTAAGATTTTTAGAGGTTATGACAAACTCATGTTTGCACGTCCGATCATAGGGGAGATAATAATGCTCCTTGAGTATGCTCATCAGATAATTTGCATTGAGTACTGCATTTTGGGTAGCATTTTTCAAACCTTCTCCGCCAAGGCCACGAATATAGGCATACGCTTTAACAAGAACTGAAAAATTCGAATAAAACGTTTTTACACGCCCTATTGATTGTGGCGGGTTATAGTTTAAGGTAAATGTTCTGTCTTCGCGTTTCTCCACTACTGGTTTGGGTAAGAAAGGCTCTAAAAATTCTTTAACCCCGACGGGACCAGCACCAGGACCGCCACCGCCATGAGGAGTTGAAAACGTCTTATGCAAATTGATATGAACAGCATCAAAACCCATATCTCCAGGACGGGTAATACCCATGATGGCGTTCGTATTCGCTCCATCATAATAAAGTAATCCGCCGACAGAGTGGATGATTTCGGCAATCTCAAGGATATTTTCATCAAATAAACCCAGTGTATTCGGATTGGTCAGCATTAATCCTGCGACTTCTTCGTTGGCTACCTTACGCAGAGCCTCGATATCTACTCCCCCGCGTTCATTAGATGGAACCTGGATAATATTAAATCCAGCCATCGAAGCGGTAGCAGGGTTCGTACCGTGTGCAGCATCAGGAACAATGATTTTGGTACGCTTTGTATCCTGACGGGACTCGTGGTAGGCTTTAATCATTAAAATACCGGTCATTTCACCATGAGCACCGGCAGCCGGCTGCAGAGTGAAGGCATCCATCCCCGTGATTTCACAGAGGTCCTGTTGCAGCTCATACATCAATTGTAAGGAACCTTGAGTCAATTGCTCTGGCTGATAAGGATGAATATCGGTAAAATCACTTAAACGAGCAAGGCTTTCATTAACTTTGGGATTATACTTCATTGTGCAAGATCCCAGCGGATAAAAACCGGTATCCACACCGTGGTTGAAGGATGATAACCGTGTAAAATGTCTGACAAGGTCAACTTCTGCCAGCTGTGGCAGCTCTGGTTTACTGTCTCTCAGTAGTTGTGACGGTAAAATGGTATCCAAATCAACTTCAGGTACATCACAAACAGGTAGGCTCATGGCACAACGGCCTTCTGCACTTTGCTCGAAAATTAGTGGTTCCATTTTCATTTGATCCCCTCCAGTACGGTGACAAGCCTGTCGATATCTTCTTTGCTCTTTGTTTCAGTAACACAAAACAGGAGATGATGATCCAGTTCGGGATAGAATCGTGATAGGTCAAGCCCACCGATAATGTTGTTCTTTAACAGCTCCTCGTTGATTCTGGCTGGTGATTCTGTGGTTTGTATCACGAATTCATGAAAGAAAGAGCTGGTAAAGGCCAGGCTCATACCCTGTATAGCAGCGATTTGCCGAGCAGCGTAATGTGCTTTCTGCACATTCAGATGAGCCAAATCATGAATTCCTTGTTTGCCAAGAGCACTGAGATGCATTGTAAAGGCTAAAGCACAAAGTGCTTCATTTGAACAAATATTGGAAGAGGCTTTCTCACGTCTGATATGTTGTTCACGTGCCTGGAGGGTCAAAACATACCCGGTCTTGCCGTTATGATCAGTAGTTGCTCCAACGATCCGTCCCGGCATACGTCGGGTAAATTTCTCACGACAAGCCAGAAACCCGAGATTGGGACCACCGTAATTTAGGGGATTACCAAAAACTTGTCCTTCGCCTACTACAATGTCAGCACCCAATTCCCCTGGAGATTTCAACAATCCCAGAGCTACCGGATTCGTGACGAAGACTAAGAGCGCGCCCAAAGAATGTGCCATATCAGCTATCCGTACATAGTCTTCAACACTTCCGAAAAAGTTTGGATATTGGATGATAACGCAGGCAATTTCTTTATTAAGAGTATTACCCAAAGCGTCATAATCGATGACGCCATCAGAGTACTCGATATCTTCGATCTTGACACCACGAGGTTCGAGATAGGTCTGTAAGACCTCTCTATACTCCGGATGAACAGTCTTCGCAACAAGAACTTTGTCGCGGCGAGTTGCATCGCAACTCATCAAAGCTGCTTCAGCCATTGCCGTCGCCCCGTCATACATTGAAGCATTCGATGCATCCATACCTGTCAATTCACAAACCAAGCTTTGATACTCATAGATCGCCTGAAGAGTTCCTTGACTGATTTCCGGCTGGTATGGAGTATAGGCCGTATAAAATTCCTGACGAAGGAGTAATTGATCGACAAATGACGGAATGTAGTGCTCATAAGCACCTGCACCCAAAAAGGAGGTGTACTGCTCTAAACTGCTGTTCTTTGCAGCCAAGGCTTTGACATGTTTGACCAATTCCTGTTCGGACATTCCACCTTGAATATTAAGAGGGCGGTACAAACGTACACTCTCTGGCACATCTTGAAACAGTTCTTCTATATCATTGACACCGATGCGGGCCAATAACTGTTCCTGTTGGCTAGCCGTATTGGGTACATAGTTCATTTTAATGCTCCTCCTCGGCCACAAAGGTTTCATATTCGGAGACGCTCATCATGGATTCCAATTCGGAAAGATCTTCTGCTTCAATTTTGATTAACCAGCCCTCACCATAGGGATCATTATTCAACGTATCCGGAGCATCGATTACAGCCTCATTGATTTCAATGACTTTTCCGCTGACTGCTGCAACAACATCAGAGACCGCTTTAACAGACTCAATTGTACCATACGCTTCACCAGCGCTTACTGTTGCCCTGATTTCTGGCAGTTCGACAAAGACAACATCTCCTAAACTTGTTTGAGCATGATCAGTAATTCCGGATGTAATAATATTTCCTTCAGCCTTTGCCCACTCGTGGGTTTTGCTATATTTGATATCGGTTGGATTCATGAATAATTCCCCCTAATTGTATTTATTGTTTAAATTTCATAATATTTAGATTCTAATTCAATTGGAGTTACTTGGCTCTCTTATAGAATAGCGAAGGGATAATTTGAGCTATTACGGGTTTGTTCCGAATGATAACATCCAGAGTTGCCCCTATCTCAGCTAGGTCTGCACGAATCAAGCCAAGGGCAATATTTTTGTTTAAGGTTGGCGAGAAAGAACCTGAGGTTATGAAACCCACTTCATCTCCATCTTTCTGTAGCAGATAATGGGAACGAGCAATCCCACGTTCGATCATTTCAAGGCCTACAAGCTTACGGGGAATGCCTTTTTCCTTTTGTTGGACCAGCGCTTCTTTACCAATGAAATTCTCTTTGTTAAGCTTTACGAAAATACCAATTCCTACTTCTAAGGGGGAGATTTCAGGTCCTAACTCGTTACCGTAAAGCGGTAACCGTGCTTCAAAACGAAGGGTATCACGAGCCCCGAGTCCAATGGGTTGAACGCCTTCGGGAGCGCCGACTTCAAGAATCTTGCGCCAAAGATCGGATGCTTTATCTGGTGCGATATAGATCTCGAAACCGTCTTCACCAGTATAACCTGTACGAGAAACAAGGCAGGGTACTCCGTTCACTTCCCCATGCATAAACCAATAGTATTTAATCTCCTTTAGATCGATGGGTGTTAACTTTTGCAGAATTTGTTCAGCAAAGGGGCCTTGTAACGCCAGTTGCGCGACTTGGTCTGATACATTCTCCACCTGGACTGAATAGCCTTGTATTTGTTCCAGCATCCAAGCATAGTCTTTATCCGTATTTGAAGCGTTAACTACAATATAGAAATGCTCTGCTCTATAACGATAGACTAAAAGATCATCGACGATTCCACCATTCGGATAGCACATAGGAGAATAAAGAATCTGTCCATCCTGAATTTGGGTTACGTCATTTGTAATGAGGTTTTGAACGAAAGCAAGCGCATCTTTCCCTGTAACATCAATTTCACCCATATGGGAAACATCGAAAAGGCCGACCTTTGACCTCACTGTATTGTGTTCTTCGATGACCCCGGCATACTGCACAGGCATTTCCCAGCCGCCAAAGTCAATAATCTTAGCATTTGCTTGGACATGGGCTTCATACAAGGGTGTTCTTAGTGTTGTCAAGATTGCACCTCCTAAAAATTCTGTAATCTTTATCAAGCGGTGTCGTTTCGTCGATCCTCAAGTTCCTTTGCCAATCGACAACCGGTGGGTGTAACTGCTAATCCCCCTAGGGCTGTCTCCTTTAGGGTAACGGGCATCGATTGCCCAATTTGGTACATGGCTAGTATTACTTCATCAACTGGGATTACACTTTTAATACCGGCAAGCGCCAAGTCAATAGCTACGAGTGCATTAGCAGCACCTGCTGCATTTCTTTTCACACAAGGGACTTCTACCAAACCAGCAACCGGATCACAGACAAGCCCTAAAATGTTCTTCAGAGCGATGGCACAGGCGTGACCGCATTGTTCAGGTGTGCCCCCGGCCATTTCCACCACTGCAGCAGCAGCCATTCCTGAAGCGCTGCCGCATTCCGCTTGGCACCCCCCGGCAGCACCGGAAATCCCTGCATTTTTGGCTATAACTATGCCCACTCCAGACGCTGTAAAAAGCGCATTAACGAGGTCTTCTTCAGAAGAATTTAGTTTTTCGGCGACCGTTAACAAAACTCCTGGTAATATGCCGCAAGAACCAGCCGTCGGAGCCGCTACAATACGACCCATGGCAGCATTGACCTCGGCTATAGCTATTGCCTTCAGTATTGCCCCATCTAATACTTGCCCACCTAAGAGTTTACTTTTTGCCATTGCCTCCTGAAGTAGTTGGGAATCCCCGCCTACCATGCCGCTAAACGACTTGTTAATTTGACTCAGTCCTTTTCCTAAGGACTCCCTCATTACCCCTAACCGTTCCTGCATCTTTCGGTACAATTCCGTTTGGGACTGACCTAAAACCTCAGCTTGATCCTCCAAAATTATCGCAGACAAACGTTTACCTTCTAAGGTAGACTTTTCGATTAACTCTTGAATACTCGTATAGGAGATCATTTTTGCCCTCGCTTTCCAATTAAAGAGGTTTAACTAAGGTCACAGATAATAGGGTTGATATTGTATTTAAAGTCTCCATCGTTTCCCGGTCGCACTCCTCATCCGTTTCAATAACCATCATAGCTTGTAAACCAAGTCGTTCTCGGGTAACGTACATTTGGGCTATGTTAATACCCTTTCCGGCCAAAACTCCAACAACCGCTCCGACAGTACCCGGCCGATCAAGATGAGGAATAATCAGGGTGTGAAATTGTCCACTAAAATTAACTGAGAAACCCAATACGTTAATTACCTTGATATTGCCGCCGCCGACAGAAGAAGCTACCACAGAAATTGGTTTTCCCGAAACACCGCTGGAAATAATCTTAGCAGTATTGGGGTGAACCTCCCCTAAATTCGATTTATGAAAAGTTACCTGGATGCCTACTTTGGCCGCAATAGCTACAGCTTCCCTGATTCGTTCATCATCGGTAGAGAAGCCCAACAAGCCCCCGACGATAGCGCGGTCCGTACCGTGGCCCAAGTATGTTTCGGCGAAGGAACCGTGCAGGTATACATCCGCTTTTACGATCTGCTCTCCTAATACGATTCTGGCAATTTTTCCAATCCTGACAGCACCCGCGGTATGGGAACTGGATGGCCCTATCATCACTGGACCCAGGATGTCAAATACGTTCATCAGATACCCCTCCAGACCAAGACTATGATAATCCATTAACGGTATAAGGGATATTTAGCACAAATATCTTTAACCGTATGTTTTAATATTTCTTTGTTAGTTACAAAATCCTCGGATAAAGCTACGTCAACAATCTCAGCAATAGCGTGCATTTCCGGTTCCTTAAACCCTCTAGTAGTTGCTGCAGGAGTACCGATGCGCAAACCACTGGTAACAAAAGGACTCTGCGGATCGAAGGGAATAGTATTCTTGTTTACAGTGATTCCAATCTCGTCTAATCTATGCTCACCTTCCTGACCAGTTAGCTGTCTATTGCGCAGATCCACCAGCATTAAATGGGTATCTGTTCCACCAGAAACCAGATGGAAACCACGTTCCCGTAGGGAATTAGCCAAGAAAGCGGCATTATTAATGACCTGTTTTTGGTATTCCGTAAATTCAGGTTTTAACGCTTCTCCCAATGCTACTGCTTTAGCTGCTATCACATGCATCAGCGGCCCTCCCTGGATTCCCGGGAAAACGGATTTATCAATAGCTTTGGCATATTCCTCCTTGCACATGATTATTCCACCTCGGGGTCCTCTTAAGGTTTTATGAGTAGTGCTGGTAACAAAATCTGCATATGGAACTGGATTGACATGCAAACCAGTAGCCACTAATCCCGCAATGTGAGCCATATCAACCATCAACAATGCGTCAACTTCGTCGGCAATTTCTTTAAACCTTTTGAAATCCAAAGCCCTGGGGTAAGCGCTCATTCCAGCTACAATCATTTTCGGTTGATATTCTTTGGCCCGTTGGGCAATTTTATCATAATCCAAAGTTTGGGTTTCCACTTCGACTCCATACGAATCAAATTGAAAATAAGTACCGGAAATATTTACCGGACTGCCGTGGGTCAGATGTCCACCATGGGAAAGATTAAGTCCCATTACCTTGTCTCCGGGTTTAAGAACAGCAAAATATACCGCAGTATTGGCCTGAGCACCCGAGTGAGGTTGAACATTTACATGTTCGGCATCAAATAATGCTTTTGCCCGCTCAATGGCGATGCTTTCCACAATGTCTACATATTCACACCCACCATAATAACGTTTACCCGGATAACCCTCGGCGTATTTGTTCGTTAAAACGCTTCCTTGAGCCTCCATTACCATCGGAGAAACGAAATTTTCCGAGGCAATGAGTTCAATCTTTTCATTTTGTCGATTAAGTTCAAGTTCAATAGCCCTGGCTACCTCGGGATCGTGGTTAATTAATTTAGTCAATTTCTTTTCCTCCTTGTGCTATGCAGGTCAAAGGGAATAGGATTTACATTCAGGATCAGGTTCGATTAATTTTGTCATGGCATTCCTCCTTGAAAATTGACTATAATAAAAAGACAGAAGCATACAACAGCATAGTTAGCTGCCATACTTCTGTCCTTTTACCTGAGAGTTTACTTGAAAGTCAAGTTGCTCCTTTGGTGGCCCGCCTTTGGCAGGCACTCTCCAGAATCCCGTCCGCCGAAAGTACATTTGCCTGAGATCTTCAGCACTTCTTCAGTCTAAAGAAGTCCCTTATGCCTTCGGCGTCCCCAGCTCAAGTTAAACAACGTGGGGAACTCTCCTATCGTCTTCATCCGGTCGTATTATATTAGTTCTATTTCCCTACTTGAGAAAACTCTAACTGATCAGCTATGATGGAGTTAAGACTTCCATCTGAACTAAGTCTTTCTCTATGACATAATTTTATTGTGTTTACTTATGACATTCAACGTAAAAACTTTCATTATTTTATGAAATCAGTGAATATTTTTCTATTCTTCTAATAGTTACCGTACTTAGACTGAAGTCGGCCTGTACTTGAGGATCCTGCTTAAAACTAATTTATTTGTGCTTAATTTTTTGATTATTTAAAAACTCAACAGCTTAAGTAAAATTTCCAGCTTCAATCTATTCATAGGGTTCTCTAGGTTGAAGTTAATCAAATTATTTATATCGTCTATTCTCTTTCGAACAGTATTAATGTGTATGAAAAGTTGCTTTGCTGTAAGACTATAGTTCATTTTGCAATCCAGATAGGTTTTCAATGTTCCTACTAACTCCCTATGGTCATCCTTTTTAATTAAATTATTTATGTCCTTTAGCATTATTTCTAGCTCATCTTCCTTGATGTCTATCCAAGCAAAAACTCCTAGCCCCGAGTAAGTGAGGTAATCCTCATGTGGATATAAAAGTCTACCAATTCTTATAGTCTGTACACATCTAGAATAGTTTCTCTTTATTTCAAATATTGTATCGCTAATATCCGAGATACCAAACACTAGCCTTATATTCTTTATTATATTTTCTAAACTTTTCTGTATTTCCTTAGAAGCTTTCCTGATTAACTCCAAGCTTTTTCCAGCTGAAATTCTATCATTGATTGGAAATAGAAAAACACAGCTGCTTTCATCGATTATAGCCATTCTAGCTCTCACCTGACTAATACTTTTATTGACAGTATCCTTAATCACGTCCTTGTAGCTTGATAGAATAACCTCTTTGTTTATTTGCTTCATTAAAAGTAAATGATAGTTCACGTTTATATCTATACCAAAGTCAATGGCACTTTTAGCTAAAATTTCATTATTTGACAAGCTCCCTGATATAACTTCTGTCACAAATTTTTCAAAACCTACGTCCCCAATGCTCTGAGCAACTAGTATTTGCTCATATAAGGATTGAAGTAATAAAAATCCAATGCGTAAAGCGAATTGATCATAATAGTCTATAAGCCCTGTAGCTTCAACCACTACAAAGTAAGCCTTGCTCTTGTCTCCAACCGCAATAGGTACAGTAATCCAACTATAAGGTTTGTCGTACTTATCATCATGGAACTTATATCTAATCATTTTAAGGTTGTCACATAGTATTTCTTCGGTGAAATGGAATGAAGGACTCCAAAAATCTTCTATTTTTAGGTCACCGGCTAGCCTTAAAAATGCAGGAGAGCTATAATATGCCTTTTCACTTGATAAATCATAGAGCATGGCCGGAAACTTCATTTCTTTTTCTATCTGAGACAGTATTTTCTTTATCTTTCTGACTTGATAGGATAAATCGGAAAAGCTCCTCGGATTTATATTGCCAATGTTAAATTGCCTTATGTTTTTGTTCATTACAAGTACATTTAGCTGATTCATCATACCCATCCATGAAGGATCTGGCGGAATAATGATGAGGGGTATATCATAATCATCAAAGGCTGCTATTATATGGTCTGGGATGTTTTTTAGGAATCTTAGCTTTATTCCTAGTCCTGACGTTTCCTTAAATTTGTCTGTCTTTATGTAGTCCTCAAACAATCCTGGATTTTGTTGAAATATATAACCCGAAGATATGACCAGTTCTCTACCCTTTGTCCAGTTAAATCCATCCGGAGCGTCTAGTATCGCTAAGCCCTGTATCTGTTTATCTAAGCCTCCATGACCTGCAATTACCTTAAAGTCTTTGAAGAACTGTGATTTTAAAATTTCTCTAAGAGATATACCCATGTTCTCACCTACTCTCTACTATGGATATTTAATTAATCATTAACTGTGATAAATGTGTCTCAGAAGCGGAGAAGGAAAAGAAGCTAACTTTTCCCCATGTTAACCAGTTGTTCTGCCATTCGTGCAATTTGCCCCAGGGCCTGAGTCAATTCTTGCGAGGCAATGGCCTGAGCATCGGTTACAACTTCAAGTTGTTCAACCGCCTCAACAAGCTTATATACTGAATCTTTTACTTCTCGTAGGTCATGTTCGATTTCCTGCGTAGAATCCTTAGTCGACTCAGCCAGTTTTCGAACCTCGTTAGCAACAACCGCAAAACCTCTTCCCTGTTCGCCGGCTCGAGCAGCCTCGATTGAAGCATTTAGGCCAAGAATGTTACTTTGAATAGAAATCTTCCGTATTTTATCAGTCACTGTATTTGTGTGCTCAACTTCCGCAAAGACTTTAACAGTTTCTTCATTCATGCTTCTAACTGTGGCAGCAAGCTCCTCGGAACCGGAGGACATGCTTTCGGCTGAAGCTGAGAGTTCCTCGACTGCTGCAAGAATTTCTTGTCCTGTAATGGTTAAAGCATCGTACTTTGCAGTTGAGATGGTGACTACAATTGAGCCTACAATTTGGCTATTTTCACGGATTGGAAGTGCAATTCCAATATATGGAGTACCCAATACTTCTTTTGGAACACGCTTTATGACTCGTTTGCCTTTTAAAATGGATTCTTCTGCCACACCCCCTTTGGGCAACAGGTCACCCACACTTACTCGAAGGTTTAAGCTTGGGGTTGGATACCATGCGAGAACTTTTTCGGTGTCAAGAACACTTACAGCGACTTCATCATCGTAAAGAAGCTGCATTTCGGTAGCAACATCTAACATCGATTCAAGTTTCATCGACGTTCCTCCAATCATTCTATAATGTATGACACTTATATGGAACTACACTAGCGAAGAAAACAATTGTATTATTCCATATTTACGCAAACCTATTCACGAAACACAAAGACACTAGGCCCTTTCGGACCTAATGCTTTTGTATCATTTTTGTAAGCTTCTTATTTTCTATTTTCTATTTTCTATTTTCTGGTCTATTGTTGAATTCTGCTTTGGCAACTGCTACTAAGCTTGGGTCGTTTAATAGGTCGTACATCATACCTGATAAAATCTCTGCTGCATAGACCATACCTTTCATTCCTATGGAAGCGCCTGATGATGAGGTTGCTTGCCATGAGTGAGCTGCCACTCCTAGTGGCCAGCAAGCTGTGAGGAATAAGTTCATTGGCATTATCCAAGATACGTCTCCACTATCTGAAGAGCCTGCAACTACAACTGAATTTGCATTTTCCTTTTCGAGTACTCCTTGGTGGATATATGTTTTTCCTTTGCTACCTGATGACATAAATTTCTTTATTTCGCCTTCCACTGTTTTTGGGTCTAGGGTTTCTTGGAGAGCTTTTGCAAATACTAGCTCATCCTCAGTATATTTCGGGACACCTATTTCTACCATGTTTTTATGAGTTAGGTCAAATAGTACTCTATTCGGTAGCATCTCATAACAACCACTGATTATCTCGTAATCAACTGTTGTTTCAGTCATCATTGCTGCACCCTTTGCCACCTTGAATAGTCTCTCAGTTATTTCTTCTACGTCCTTTCTAAAAGGTGCTCTTACGTAGTACCATGATTCTGCTTCCTTTGGAATAATGTTTGGCGCTCCACCTGCATTTGTTATAGTGTAGTGGATGCGAGCCTTGTCAATGACATGCTCTCTTAGATAGTTAGCTCCAACATTCATAAGCTCAACTGCATCAAGAGCACTTCTCCCCACCTCAGGCGATTGTCCTGCATGAGAGGATATACCATGGAACTTAAACTTAATTGAGTTATTGGCTAAAAACGCATTCTCTAAAGCAGTGTTGGCATTCATTGGATGCCAGCTTAAAGCAAGGTCACAGCCATCGAAGGCACCCTTTTTTATCATCTTCACCTTACCTGCTAGGGTTTCTTCTTCGGGACACCCGTAAAACCTGATTGTACCACTCATCTTCGTTTCTTCTATATATTTCTTTATTGCCAGTACTGCACCCAGTGCCGCTCCTCCCAGGAGATTGTGCCCGCAGCCATGTCCCGGACCATTGTTATCCACTGAATTAAATTTTGTATCTACAGATTGAGATAACCCTGGTAGTGCATCATATTCCCCTAGCACTGCTATGACAGGTGAACCGCTGCCATACTCTGCTATGAATGCATGCTCCATTCCTGTTATTTCTTTTATTTCAAAACCATGGACTTTTAGTACATTTCTAAATAAATCTGCTGACTCTTTTTCTTTTTCTGAAATTTCTGGGTTGCTCCATACCTTAAGACTTAAATCCTGGACTTCATCCTTTATGATATTCAGATAGTTCAATACATCATTTTTTTCCATTAGCTTTAGTCTCCCTTATTTACCGGATTTACTTTTCTGCAACGCTGTAGCGATAGCTATGGTGCCAAATACTGCTCCTAACGTAACGATATAGCTTGGTCTGCCTGGCAAGAAACTAAATACTCCTGCCTTTAAAGCAAACGTTAATGCTAAGCCTATGCCAAGGGCAATTGGGGCTAGATTTAACTTCATGAGTGCAAATTGGATGAATATGGCTCCAAATAACGACGGTAATAAGTAATTAAAGGCAGCCACTACCTCTGGGGATAACTTCGATAAAATGACAGTTCCTGCAAATACTCCAACTGCTAAAATTACAATATTAACAATAACCGATACCGCCATGCCAAGAGTTGCTACAATGGCACCTTCCTTACTTCCGGGATCTACTCCTGCTACTTTTTGAGATACTGCTGCAGCAGGCACTCTAAGATTTGAAATATTTCCTGTGATAAATGCCATATAGGTTCCTGCTACACCAATGATTGGAAAATAGGACATTGGTTCTATAATCCAAAAGATACCTACTGCGCTTGCTATGGCTATAAAGGCAGTAATGATTGCGCTAAACGGCGGAACAATATCAAAGACGACGAGCAGAACCAGAGCTGGTCCAAAAGATGCCAGTACCCCTAGCCAATTCGTGATCTTACCCCATTTATTTATATAAGGTAAATAGTCACTCTCGAATATATCATTGTTTTTATCCATCATAGTAACCTCCTTTGTTTTTGTTGATTTAAAATACGACTGCTACTAACATTCCACCAAACAAAGCAATTGCCAAAACCCATTCCTTCAGCCATTTAATATTATTTTTATCAGCTAAAGGGGATAATACCAGCATGATGGCTCCCCCTGCCACTGCCGCTATAGTATTATTATTCAATGCTACTAAATGCCCCGATACTAACGAACCAAAGGCGCCTAGCATAGCTGCTACTGAAATTACTTTTAGAAGTCCTTTATCTCCCTTAGAAACTTTGGCCTGTACTTTATCCATTTTGCCTGCTGTAAGGGTTGCGAAAATAATCCAGCCTATGGAGCCTAAAATCATTGTCCATACAGCATTTGCAAAGGCTATATTTGTCATGGGGTCAATACCCATCTTGACACCTACTGCTGCCGTACCAAAGCCCGCGGCCATTAACTCAAACATTACCGAGCCTATGAAGGATAACCTCATCCAGGCCATTGGCCCACCTACCGTGACCAAAAGTGATAACAGCCCTGTTAGAATAATGACGGATGGACCTATAGACGTGATCAAACTACTCTTCATTGCGCTTTTCATTTGTTCTTCCGTCAACCCGATTTCCTTACCCGTTGCATAGGATTTTTTAGCAAAAATAAACGCTTGAAATAATACCAGTAAAATCGCTAGCCCTGCTGCTATCCACATAGGAACACTGTTGGCAATTTGTAAATAATCCATGTCCTTCCTCCTCATATTTTTATTAAGGTTCTTGATATAACTGTATTATTTTCACTCATTTTGTTCAATGTCAAAACTTTCATAATTTAATGTTAATAATGAAAGTATTTTCATCAGTGTTGCCACTACAAAGTAGCGCAACTTCAATTGTCACACATATTGCACCTGCATATTTAAAGAATTAGTCTGAAATGTAAAAAAGACATGGTAGCATTTTTAGCTATCATGTCTTTAGATTTGATTGCATATTTATTTTAAAAACTTTGGTTGCTTAACCCTCACAAGAAAGTATAATGGTCTAGGAAAACTCGACAAGATTCTTTGAAAAGATAATGAACCACTATCGGGTTGAAGAATAACAGTATCCGTATCACTTAGTATGAAAGAAAAAAGACACCATCCAGAAGACCCCTTAATGAGTTCGACAAATTGCGGGAAGTACCAGGTCACTAGGGACTTTCTCCATCATGGCTGTACACACAGATGGTTTCACATAATCTGCAGCCTACACATTTTTCACCGTTAACCTTAATCTTCATAAATCTCTCCTTTGAAATGAGTGGTGATTTGACACACTGCTAAAAAATCGTAGTGCCCAAGGCTTTGCCAATTACAGCCATCACCTTGGGCACGGTGAGAATAAATTTTTATTCCACCAAACTATATACTCACCTGATCTTAAGACGTTAATTTTCCCACCAACAGCTTAAACACTTTTCGTTCTTGAAGCAGAGCTTTTCGATCCTTGATTTGATTCAGCGATAGGCTCACCGTTCTCGCCTTCAAAGGCTCTACCCCAACCTGTAATGACTGAAAAAGCGAACACTATAAATAACATAATAGGGTGAAACGTAGATAAAGCTATTGTTATCGGATTAATGGTTTGAATAAAGGAGTAATCTTTTTGAAGTCCTTGTATAACAATCAGCACTATGAAAATAAAAGCACTAATAAAGGGAACAATTATTGGAATTGTATTCGCAAAACCATCAATTAAATTTGCCCTTCTATAGGGGTGAAGATTGACTGCTCTGCCAACATCATTGGCAATAGGGCCAAACATAATGATCGCCGGACCCGTTGCAGACCCCATTGATAAGGATGACAGCATTATGCCGATCGCCAGACATATTTCTGCACCTCGAGGTGTTTTCGCTAAATCACTGGTAACGATCGCATTAACAAGCCTATCCATAGTACCACTGGCATTAAGTATCCCCACGATTCCAAACAAGGCAATACAGAATATGGAAGTTCCTATCATATTTCTAAAACCAGTATACAGAAAGCCAGTTAATGCTCCATCCTTTACGCTTAAAATATCTTTAAACGTTAGTATTCCAAACCCCAGTGCAATAATTGTACCTGTAACTATACCCCAGGTTATTGCAGTAAAGATATCTCTTGTTTTAATAGCAACATATAAGAGTATTGCAACGGGTATCAGCATAATCAATCCCTTAGGGTCAGTATATTTTTGAAGCAGCTCTGTTGCACCAGTTCCAACACTTCCACCACCACCAAAAACTAAATATAGAACCGTTGCTGCAATAGCCGCAATGATGGAATACTTAAATCTTGTTGCCACGACCCCACCAATATCAGCACTACCCTCTTTATTCTTATATCTTTGGGTTGCAGCTGAAGCGATGGTCGTGTCAGAGATCGGGGCAAGATTATCTCCAAAGATTGCGCCACTTAAGATTGCACCGGCTAATAAGGCTGGATTAGCTCCAAGTAAGATGCCTGCAGGATAGAGAATCGGAAAAGCAGAAAACAGTGTTCCAATTGAGGTACCTGTTGCAGTTGCAATAATACAGGTAGTAACAAAGGTAAAGGCGGTAAATACTCCTCCTTTTAGTCCAATTTCATTCCCTAACCAAACAAATCCTTCAGCAACTCCACTTTTGCCCATAAGCCCTGTAAAGATTCCTACGACCAATAGAATCATGATGAGTACACCAGTCATTGGATTTGAGATACCCTCGAGAACAGAGTCCCAATACTTTTTCCAGTTTTTACTGAAAAAGCTTCCTGCAATGATCCCTACTACTCCACCCATCGCTAAAGCTTCCATTTCAAATACCTTAAAGACAATGAAAAAAGCAATACAGAATCCGATAAAAATCGCCATGGGTATCAAGGACATTTTATAACCGCCGTGAAATTCAAGCTCATTATTAATCTTAATATAGACCATTCCTTTCTTCGCTCAAGCCACAATACGGTATAGACCGTTGCAGCTTAGCTTATTTAATTAGAAAGAATTATGAAATCTAGATATCCAGATTATCGAATCAAGTCAGTTAATAAGTCCATTGCGGTTGCTATATCTTCTTTAGTGTTATAAAAGTGAGGCGCAATCCGTATTACGTTTTTCCTTGATGAAACAATCACTCCTTTCTCCTTCATTTTTCGTTCCACTTCCCCTGCATTCTCGACGTAGATTGCCGTGTTGGATCCCTTCTGCGCAAGATCTGTCGGACTTATTATCTTCACTCCTTTCTCTTCAGCATATTGAATGGCAAAGGCAGACAATTCCTTAAGATAAGGAGCGATGCGTTCCATTCCTACTTCAAGAATGAAACGAAGCGCTGCCCGTGCCGCATAGGCATTGATCATCGGAGCAGTACCGGAATCAAACCTCCGTGCTCCTGCTGCATACTCAAGATGAGTAACATCAAACAGAAATGGATTCGATTGACCAAACCAGCCAGTGATCCGAGGCTCCAATTGATCGGCAATCTCTCGTTTGATATAGAGAAAGGCGATCCCTGGTATCCCCAATAGATACTTCTGTAAACCGGTGGCTAAGAAATCTATATCCATCTCCCTTACATCCAGCAAAACATTTCCCACCGACTGATAAGCATCCACAAATAGATAAGAACCCTTGCGATGAACGATTTCGGCAATCTGCTTCGCATCCTGCTGGAAACCGTTGTAATAGGTCACTTGTGGAATGGACGTAAGCAACGTGTTTTCATCGACCATACTTTCATATTTTTCTAAAGGAATTTGATTGTTCTCTGATGCAATAAACACAAGTTCAGCTCCCCGCGCCTGCTGTGATAACCAGACATGGCCAATGCAAGGAAAATCCATCTCCGTTACCACCACTTTATTGCGTTGATCAAAGCTTAAACTATTGGCAATAGCCGAGGCGGCGTGGGATACAGAAGATACCACTGAGATTTCATTGATATCCGCATTAATTAGCGTCGCAAAATCAGCGCGTGCTTCCTCGACAGTCTCTACCCATGCCTCCCACTCCATCCCATGTTCTTCCCAGGTCGCCATGTACTCCTGTACCGCTTTATTGACCGGATCGCTTAACGCGCTCTGAGAACAGGAGGATAGCTGAATCTGATTTTTCAAGATCGGGAAACGCTTTCTGAACTCTGTAAATGGATACTGCTGCATATTTCAACACTCCTTTATTAACTCCATTAAGATTAAACGCCCTTAATGACAAACCTCTCTTAAGAAATTCATTCCTCGCTAAGTAACAACTTCATGGTGTTCAAAACATACTCTATATCGTTTTCTGTCACCCAATAGTTCGTGACAAAACGTATATAATCACCTTGTCGACCGTCATTGGCTTTAATTCCCCTTACTAATAAAGCCTCAATGATACTTGACTGACTTCTACCGGTCTGAGCAATATTTGCAAAAACCATATTAATTTGAACGCGGGACAACTCCACGGTTACACCCTTAATCAGGCTTAAACCTTGCGCCAACAGCTTGGCATGCCGATGATCCACTTCTTGCCTAGCCGTCATTTTCTCTAAGGCCACGATACCGGCTGCTGCCAGAAAACCTGCTTGGCGAAGTCCGCCCCCCAGCATTTTGCGGTATTTACGGGCTCTGCCAATGAACTCTTTACTCCCTGCCAAGATCGAGCCTACTGGGGCACATAAACCTTTTGAAAGGCAAAACATCACTGACTCACAATACCTTGTTAGGTCTTTGACCTCGACCTCCAACGCTGCAGCAGCATTGAACACCCTCGCTCCATCGAGATGAACTGGAATACCCTGACTCGAAGCAAGCTTATGGAGCTTTTTCATGTCTTCTAAGGTATGTACTGTCCCTTCAGATGTGGCATTTTCTAGACATATTAATCCTGTAGTCGGAAAATGAACATTATTTCCCCTAATTAGGTTCTCAACTTCAGAAAATTTGAGTTTACCATCGACGGTTCCGGCTGTTCTTATCGTAACGCACGATAGCGCCGCTGCAGCGCCAACCTCTGCTTGGATGATGTGGCTGCAGTCTGCAGCAATAACCTCATCTCCCCTTTTTGTATGCGTCATAATGGCCACTTGATTACCCATGGTTCCACTTGCCACGAAAAGGGCGGCTTCTTTATTAACCATCCGCTCAGCTAAGGATTCTAACTTATTGACTGTTTCGTCTTCACCATAAACATCATCACCCACTTCAGCCTGAAACATAGCTAGTCTCATCTCATCGGTTGGTTGAGTTATGGTATCACTCCGTAAGTCGATATATCTGAGCATTAATTTCACCCCTATTCAATACAATCTTACGTTTATAACCGAGTTCTAAGATTGTATTAGTTTGATTATACCGTGACGACTATTTATATTCTGTAAAGTATGCTACAATTTCAATAAAATAATTTAATATTCTGAAAACTGTGAAGGGAGGTACAAACTTGAAAGAAGGTCTACTTTTAGAAAGTGAAATTTTTAGTCAACCTCGTTTTTTGAACTCTCCTTGGTTAGCTTGTAATATTGATTGGAGTGTTCTAAAACAAATTGGTATAAAAAAACTCTTTAAAAAGAATGCGATAATAAATTCCGATATTGAGCCATCACAATATATTTACTATATATCTCAAGGTAGGGTGCGTACCTCGGTTTTTACCGAAGCTGGCGAGGAAAAGATCATCATGGTAGTTGATGAAGGCAATATTATTGACATGCTTTCAGCCATCGATGATTTGCCTAATTATTTAGTATCAACCGCAGTGACAGAAAGTATCTTATACAGAGTCGAAAAAGAGGTTTTTCTTAAACTTGTCCATGAAGACATAGAAATTAGCAATAAAGTAATTTCAGATTTAACCAGTAAAATGAGAATTCTGATTACCCAGATTGAGGATTTAACGTTTATGACGTCGACTGCTCGAATTGCCAAATGCCTATATCGCCTATCTCACGAGTACGGGAGACCCTTCAATGATGGTATAAAATTAAACATAAAATTTACTCACCAGGAAATGGCGATTTATGCTGGAACTTGCAGGGTTACCGCTTCAAATATCTTGAAAAATATGGAGAAGGCTGGCATCATAAAAAGAAATGATGGATACGTAATCATTAAAGATATCATAATGCTTAAATACTATATAGAAAGCAATTACGGATGATACCGATCTGATAAGAACAAGATAGAATGCCCCTGTGGTTATAGATCTCCACTGGGGCGTTCTATGTTTTTGTTAACAAAGCCTGTCCATTTCAATCATTGAATAAAATAGTATAAGGCTTTTTTTACCAAATCCCCAATTTACTGTTTTTAAAGTGCAGTAGGGAGGCTACCAATCGGTAGCCTCCCTAAACGCCTAGCCTTATACTTGCTTCTACTTGGAAGTTCATCTTCTTTCATCTTAGCCAACCTATTATTTCTTTCCGATGTTCATAATCATCCCAAGCGCCATAATAACGCCGAAAATAATAAGGTAGAACAAGACTGCCTTGCCATGGGAATAACAGGCAGCAATCACCATGAAGACACAGGCGCAGATAGCCAGCGACGGCATGAGGAAACGTTTAAAACCGTTTAGAGACGTCTCTTTTACCATCATCATCATGAAGATGGGGATATACATCGCATAAATGGTTACGATGGGAAGTTCAGAACTATCAAAACTAAACGAACCGAACCAAGGGACCGCGGTTAGATTGGCGCCGAAGAAGTAAAGCAACCACATACCGCTCAGCAGCAGACCTAGAATCGAGGAATTTGTCGGCATATTGGTGTTAATATCAATACCTTTAAATACTTTTGGATTAGGACCCATATCTCGAGCTGCCAACGAGTAGAAACCGCGGGTGCAGCCCATCATCAAACCATTCAACGTTCCTAAGCAAGAAATGACAACGAATACGAACAGAATTGTACCACCTATGCTGGAGAATACCGTGGAAAACGCCAGCTTTGCTCCCGCTTCGCCGCCTTTCATCATAACGCTGTTACTAACAGCCCCAGCAAGTCCTAGATAATATAGGATGTATAATAACACAACAAACATGGTTCCAAAGGTAAGTGCCAAAGGCAGGTTTTTCTTGGCATCCTTCAGCTCAGCATTGATACTGGTGGCAATAATCCAGCCTTCGTAAGCGAAAGCCGTAGCAACAACAGCTGTAAAAAGCGGGTTGGCACTCGTCACATCTGCAATCGTACCACTCGTAAAGTTACTCACTAAAATGCCATTGCTTAGCCCGATGATAATCCCGACAACGGCCATCAGAACAAGCGGGACAATCTTAATGATCGTCGTAGAGACTTGGAACTGACCGGCTAGCTTTGGTGAAAGCGCGTTTAAAGCAAAGCTTCCAATCAGGAAAAAACCTGCAAGAGCCATTGCTTCACTGCCTACTATATTCCATCCCAGCAAGACACACGTGTATCGAGCAGAAACCCAGGCCAGGACAGAGGTTAGCGTTGGATAATAGATAGCAGCCATAAACCAACCAACAAAATAACCGTACTTACTGCCTAGAGCAACTTCAGCATAGTCAACAACACCATTCACTTTCTCATATCGAGTGGCCAGCGTTGCGAAAACATAAGCACAGACAATCATGATGATTCCGCCAATGCTCCAAGCCAAGATACCCTGAGGAAGATCACCTCCGGTAGCTTTTAATACCTTTTCCGCTTTGAAAAATACACCACTACCAATGACAATACCAATAACCATGGCTATCGCAGTTAATAGCCCATACTTTTTTTCCAGTCCGTTTTCCATCCTTAATTCTCCTCACTAGCTTATATTTCAAGAAACAAAACATTAATAAATGTACCATAATGTCCTGCAAAAATAAACCGCTAGTTTTGGAACTTCTTTTCTTTAACTAAATTGATGTGCTTTGACATAGTCTCCAGGGTTCGAGGATTGTTGATATTTTCTTCAAACTTTAATTATTACAGCATCCCCTTGGGCAAGTCCTCCGCAGATAGCGGCAGCCCCGTAGCCTCCGCCTAAACGCCTTAATTCATACGCCAGTGTACCTACGAGCCGAGCTCCGCTGGCTCCTACCGGATGCCCTATGGCAATAGCACCCCCGTTGGAGTTAAGCTTTTCTCTGATTTCTTTCACTTTTCCTTCATCAAAATCACCCAGAATTTTGCTGGATACCAGCGGTACAGCCGCAAAGGCTTCGTTAATTTCGATCCTTTTAAGATCGTCGACACTTAGATTTAACATCTTTAAGCCCTTTATGATGGCTTGGCCAGGTACTGTCGCGATGTACTTGGGTTTATCAGCCATACAGGCAATGGCAACTATTTCGGCCAAAGGGTGTAAACCTAACTCCCGCAGTTTACTTTCACTGATCAGAATTAATGCCGCCGCACCGTCGTTAAGACCAGGAGCATTACCTGCTGTCACAGTTGGACTCCCGTAAATAGGCAATAATTTTTTCAGACCTTCCAGCGTTGTATTCGCCTTGGGAAATTCGTCTTTGGCAAACACAAAAGTGTTATTTTTTTTATCTTTTGATTCGACTGGCATGATTTCTTCCTGGAATTTACCGGCTTTTTCTGCCTCTTGAAATCGTTGTTGACTGGTGAATGCCCAGACGTCTAAATCTTCTCTGCTCTCCCCATATTCGAGCCCAACTTCTCCGGCATCTACCGCCAACGGATTAAAATCTTTGTACTGCAAAGGGAAAATAGGATCTTCCAGCACAAAGTTTGCTAATTTCATACCCCAGCGCAAATTTCTGGCAATATGCGGAATTCTACTCATTACTTCGGCACCGCCGGCGATCACAATCTCCGCTTCCCGCAGGCGGATAGTATCATATCCTCTTCTGATAGCCTCTGTTGCGGAACAACAAGCTTTGTCAATCGTCGAAGACAGTACCCCTACAGGTAAACCTGCTTTAAGCAAGGCTTGACGTGCAATGACCGAGCCGGTAACGTCTTTGCACACGGACATTACGCAGCATCCCAAGTGTACCTCGTCAATCTGGTCTGGCTGAATATTATTGCGTTCAATAATTCCTTTGATCAGCATTCCTGCCAATGTATCAACTTCGATATCCTTCAAACTACCGCCAAAACTGCCAAAGGGTGTACGCATCGCATCCAGTATATAAACTTTTTCCGTCATAATGTTAAAATTCCCCCTCTGTTAGAGCCCCATCCCCCTGCTAACGATGAGTTTCATCACTTCAGACGTGCCGGCATAAATGGTATCGACGCGCGCATCCGTCCAAAGACGGGAAATCTCATAGCGATATCCCTTTTGGTTTTAACATAGAACGCCGAATCCCTTATTAGGCAAAGAATTCAGCGTCTTTACTTTCAGACTCCGGGTGAAATAATAGAGCCCTAAAGAGTTATTTCTCCAACGTATACCAACTGGTTATGTTGGGAATATGTTTTAGAGCCACCTCCGTAACCTTACTCATGGTCTCATTGACAAATTGCATTTCTGCCTCAGAGAGCTGTTCAAGTTTTATATATTCCTTGTTTTCCCACCAGTCATCTTTGGTTTTGACCACTGGATTTGATCCTCCCGGGAAGGCAAGCCAGTGAATTGGCGAACTCTTAAGAAAGGACTGCTTATGTTTTTCCAGAGGAGAAGAATCCCTGTTCTGCTTACGGCTAAAGTATATTAGTTCACCAGGAGGTCCGATAAGCACTGCTGTCCTAGCGGTGCAATCGGGCATATAGCCTACACTGGCGCAGACCGCTCCAATAGTAGCCATGGGCCGTGAATCCATTCGATATTGGTTCGCAGCCGCACAAGCATAGTCACAAGCTGCAGCCCAGTCCATCATCTTCCAGTGACAAGATGGACCTCCCCAAAGTGCTCCCATGCTTCCATTATCTTTAGCCCATTGGTTGAACGTGGCACACGATTCGAACCCGCAGGCTCCACAATCCCATGCTAACTCTGAACGGTCTAGTTTGGCTCCGATGAGCAGGCATACTAAAGGTGCCCGTTTTTCGCGAAAGTACTTCATGGTTTCATAATCAAACGCCATGACAGGTGAAATTGGGGCAATGCTGCCTGCTAACTCGATAAGCGGATCCAGATCGTCATCTGTAATGATTTCGGTCTGGATCTCTAGTACACCCGTAAGCTGTGGGGAACGATAAGCTGCGGCTGCCGCTAACTTGGTAACCTCCAAGACCGCTTCTCGTGCTGCCTGTTTGCCATCTAGTCTCATACTACTCCTCCTTTCCTTTTTTAGGGAATTGAACCCGATAGTCAAAATTAATTCCCGAGGCTGTTTGCCGAGTAACTGAAAAGTTCTTACGAGTGCTGTCAATCATCTTATCCATGTTTACAAGGTGATAGTCGATATTAATATCTTGATAAGAGTTCTTGGCTAGGGTTGCCATGGGAATACCGATGACTATGGCAGCCTTGGGACAGTATCCCAATTTCTGTCCGGCCAGACCGACGCTCATAAATGGTTTTGCATCCACCAGTAGGCTCTGGGCCATCCAGACGGCCGAACCCCAAGCATAACCAAGATCGTTTACCCTACAGGCACATAAGGGTCCTTTGATGGGCGTGCTACTTCTTTTGTCAGTGATGTCAATCAGCCCACCCTTAGTTTCACGCCTTTCATACAGAAAGGAACATCCTTGAGAACCGCCACAAAGCCCGCAATCTGCATCTAGTGGTGTTTCGTGGGCACGGTTGTTTCCCAGGAAGAGAATAACGTCTGATTCACGAACCATTACTGCTTCATTAAGAAACCTTTTTTTCCATGCAGCATTAAGATAAGCAAGTTCTTCCATCTTGAGGGCTACTTTTTCAAGTTCTTCCTGCCCATACACTAGATGTGCCCCAACTTGAGATACTCCTCCGGCAACAGGTGCAGTAAAGGCCGCATTCATACATAGCTTGGCGGCTAATATTGTAGCTTCTCTTCTCCGAGTATCTTGAGGAGAATGACGAGGCCACTCCTCGACATACTCCTCCCCTCGTAATAAATCGAATCTCTCCATGATTTCCCCTCCCGTAATTGAACGTCCCATGAGTACTAAATCATCGTTGAGAACCTGATTCGCTTATCTACTTCGTTAAGAGATGTACACACATGATGGCTGCATCACCTCCAATACTCCCGCCACCATTTTGAACGAGTCCCACTCTAGGTGAATTGACCTGTCTGGGACCCGCTTGACGACGTAATTGGATAACCGCCTCATGGATCATGGCTAAGCCGGTGGCTCCGACCGGATGCCCTTTTGACTCTAAACCTCCACTGGTGTTGATCGGAATGGTACCATTTATTTGCGTTTTGCCTTCCTCAAGATAGCGCGGAGCCTCACCTTTCTGACAAAACCCTAATTCTTCAAAATAGATAAACTCGGCAGGTGAAAAGGCATTATGAATTTCTGCAAAATCCACGTCCTCCGGTCCAATCCCAGCCATCTCAAAAGCTTCTCTTGCAGCCAACTGCGTAGCAGTCGGCATATTACGATTAAGACCGATTTCTGGATATCCACCAGAGGTCATACCAATTCCGGCAATCATAACCGAATTCGCCTTGTATTGAGCAGCAACTCTTTCGGAACATAAGATTGCAGCAGCAGCGCCATCGCCAATTGGGGAACACATGTAAAGAGTTATAGGGGAAGCAACCATTTTTGAATTGAGCACTTCCTCTACTGTCAATTCCTGTTGAATCTGAGCGTAAGGATTTAAACAACCGTTCTTATGATTCTTGACAGTAATCTTCGCGAACTGCTCTTTGGTGCACCCTGTCTCGAACATATACCGTTTCGCTTCCATCGCATAAAGCCCAGGCAAGAAAGCTCCCATGTTACCCTCAATTTCCAGATCAGTAGCGGAAGCAAGGGCTCTATTGACCTTGGCAGTGTCATTAATATACAGTTTTTCAAAGCCTACCGCCAAGGCAACATCGTAAAGCCCAGAAGCGATAGCTAACCACGCCTCGCGAAAAGCGGTTGATGAAGAACCGCAGGCATTGGGAGTATTAATAATTGGTATCCCCGCAAATCCGATATCCTTCATCACCACCTGACCTCTGACATCTTCCTGACCCGAAAGTAAGCCCTCCATCGAATTTCCGCAATAGATTACTTGTATATCCCGAGGACTCACCCCGGCATCCTTAATTGCCTTCCATGTGGCCTCCCGTGCTAGGTCTTTAATGCTTCTGTTAGACTGTTTTCCAAATTTTGTCATACCCACACCCATGACTACCGCTTGTCTAGCGAGCTTATTCATACCTTTATCCTTCCTGCTCCTTTGATCCAATCGTAAGACTCCCACTTCTTCAAGTGGGAGTGGGTCCCCTACTCTGCTTCGGTGGGGGTAGAGTCCCCCACCGAAGACTCGATGTTCAGCTTTAGCTGGACGAGTTCACTTCTGATAAATGGGTCTAAACTTGTAGCCTAATAAACTATTGCCATTCTCGTCTAATCGAATTGTCTCAAAAAACAACTCCATATCCATACCTATCTGTACTGAATCCTCATGAGCTTCACATCCACCAATGATGGAAAAAACCCTTACTTGTTCCGGTAAGTCTACTCTGCCCGTAATATAGGGTGCCTCAAAGCCTTGAGGTGCCATTTCGTTGACTGAGAAAGTATATAACTTCCCCTTTTTACTTAAAGGTATTTCTTCCATAGTGTTTTCCACAAGACAATTTGGACATATAGATCGTTTGGGGAATGTCACCAAGCTGCATTCTTGGCACCTTGAGCCGAGAAGATAGCCCTTTTCCAGAGACTCACCCGGTAGGACGAAAAGCCCTTCGGCAATGTTCTTTATTTGATCGTTCATCTATAACTGTCACCTTTTTCAATCATTCGAAGTCTGCACCCCGAACTTATTTCGGTGTAACCTTAAAGTTGCCACCATCTTCTCCATGAGCTAAATTGATTACCCATAAACCATTAATCGTAAAGATCACTTTTCATATAGCTTTTCTATTAACTGGGTCTTCTTGGTTGATCGGTCTAAAGAATTAAAGGGTACCCAATTAATGGACGGCCTAATCTTTAATTGCTTATGCATCTGTACGAGAATTTGGTGTTCTAAAGGCCCCAAGTCGCCTTCCCTGATTCCTTCCCCGTACTCAAGTTTGAGTTTTAACGGAGGAACAACTCGGGGAGGTCGCTGATCAAGAACGATTCTAAAGACACCACTGACCTTGGGAACGAAGGATTGGATGATTCCTTGTATTGCCGCCGGATAAACAGGGACCCCTTTTACCTTAAGCATGTCATCAGCCCGCCCTACTACTTTGTACCTCATACCCGATCGACCACAAGGACAAGGTTTGGTAAAGACTTGATGAATATCATTAAGTGTGAAACGTAGACTGAAAAAGAAATGTCCTGATTTTGGTTCGATGGGTGTAAAGACTGCTAAGCCAGTTGCACCATCCTCTAATGGGATTGACTCTTTGGTTTCCGGATCAACAAGTTCATAATAACAATAATCACCAGCTACCCAGTGCATACCTTGGTACACCGGGTGATCACAAGAAACGCCGTACCCGGCACCGATATCAAATACTTTTGCCCCATACTCACTTTCCAGCCTTGTTCTCAACTCCGGGATACCAGCTCCTGGCTCCGCCCCTAAAATAAGTGTTTTGAATCCTATATTTTTAATAGGTTCCTTCAAGACATCCTCTGCACGCTCAATTAAATGGATTGCTAACGATGGTGTTCCCGTAAAAACAGTAGGCTTAAAAGCTTTAAAAAATGTAAGCAAGCGTTCTGTACCAGCTTCCGCTCCCATAGGGATGATTGTAAGGCCAGGAACGCTTCTATACCAAAATAACTGAGGGGTTCCGGCAGCGTGCATACTTAAGCCAAAGCATAATGCCATACGATCACCTGGTCGAATTCCGGCTCTCCAAGCAATTCGCCCGAAAATGTCTGCAACCCGATCTAACCCACTTCTAAAAAGAGGATAGGGTGTTGGGATGCCAGTCGTTCCAGAGGTTGACGATAATAAGAAAAGATCGTTAAATCGCTCTTCACCAAACAAATCGCGATAAACTCGAGTCAGATCGAAGTCCCCTTCTTGCATTGCCCCACGGAAATCTTCCTGACTGATAATCGGTATCGCCCGCGCAAAATCCTCAAATGATCGAATATCCTCAGGTTTAACACCTGCTTTATCCATCCGACGCCGCTCAAATGGGACCTTCTCATAAAAAAAACGAATTGCTTTCTGAAGACCTTCCCACTGGATTTCCCTCATTTTTGGAGTGTTTAATATTGGCTCGACTTCCATATCGAAATATGTTTGCTCGGCATCCAAAAAACTACACCTCCCCAACTATAGAAATACTCATCCAATGCTATACGGTTAAACTTTGGCAGTGGAATCATTAATTTAATCAACCTTTAGTAATAGCCTTCATGACAAATTCGCAGACCATCGATGCCACTACATCCGGCGGAAATCTCTCCCCTCCTTTAAACCACTTATAGGGCCAAGTGCAAGTTCCTAAAATTATATGCGCCATAACAGTTACATCCGAGTCTATAATAAAGCCCGCTTCAATCCCTTCCGAAAGCAAATTTTTGAAGACATTTAAATACTCTTCCTGTGTTTCTTTAATAATTAAGCTTTCCTGCGAATCGAGCGACCGAATTTCATCATGAATAACTGCAACATATTCGGGGTTAGTTAAAACAGTGAGGGTGTGATCATAGACAGCCTGACGAAGTTTTTCGTAAACTGTAAAGTTTGAAGCTTCTACATTTCTAACGGTCTGATACAGACGAAAACCGATATCTTCAACTAAAGTATGTAACAATTCTTGTTTGCTCTTAATGTGATAATACAGACTAGCCTTTTTGATTTCCAAATCATAAGCTATATCCTCCATTGAGGTAGCTTCATATCCTTTTTGGTGGAATAGCTTGAGCGCCGATTTTATAATATCGTTCTTATCCATTTATATCTTCCTTCCCTAGCTGCCTACCTACCGTTCGGTAGTTAACTAATTGTAATATTCAGACTATTGTTTGTCAAGGGTTAAAAAGAGCCTTGCACCACTTTATATTAATAGCTAATAACAATGATTAGTAATACTTGATGAAGTTTCAGCCAACTACATCCTCGGGAGGACAGCGAGTCCGCTCGGTATCATCAGACATTCGTCGACATGCTCAAGCATCGCCTTGAGCAGTACCGGTTTGTAGGAGAAACTCATATCCATGGTCTTGACCATATCCATAAACTTGTCTTTCATATTGGCAAGGGTAATAATGTCCCAACTATACAAACTTCAAGTAGGTTTCTGCTAAGATATTATTTCTCATTGGCACAAACAGTTTGCTTTCTAAGTCCTGAGCATAGTATTTAACCCCATTAATTCTAACCGTGGAAAGTTTCAACATACGACATTTTTTAACAAAAAAAAGAATTTCTGTCTTGCGGACTTTCCGGCAAAGAATCTCTTTTGGGGTAAGAGTAGATCATAGGTTTTCCAGATCGTTCAGGCCTTCAGATAACTCCTTTTCCGGCCAGAGCATTCATTGCACTGCAATAGGCGGGAAAAAATTAAGGCGTCCCTCACAGGACTGCCTTAAATAAAACAGCAAATTATTATTTTTAGCTTATTGGATTCCTAAGTGCTCCTTTAAGGCTTCTTGGAGAATGGATGAGAACTTGACATTATGTTCTTCTGTGCTCTTACCTTCATTGAACCTTTTTAGTCTTTTGCTAAATCTAACAAACCATTACCTTCCAAGCACTTTGGATTACCAAGAGCATTTGTTCTCTTTATTAATTGAGCATAAATTTCATTTTCCGATAAGGTTCTTTCAAATTCTTTTTCACATTGTTTAATAATTAATGCAGATCCTCCCGAAACGTGTGGTGTTGCCATTGAAGTCCCTCTCAATGTTGCATATCCTCCACCTATATATGTTGACAAGATTCCATCTCCTGGGGCAACCAAATCTACATTCTTATTTGAATTACTGAAACAAGCTATTTTTTTATTTAAATCAACTGCACCCACTTCTACAACTTCTTGATATGCACCTGGGTAGTCTAACTCATCTGTTTGGGGGCTACAATCTCCACCATTACCAGCTGCACAAACGACTAATATATCGTTATTCACTGCATTTTTTACAGCCTGGTGTAGTTCTGAAACATCTTGAGGTCCTCCTAAAGACATTGAGATTACTCGTGCTTTTTCTCCACTAGGACCTCTCCAGTTTACCGCATAATTAATCCCATTTATAATCCACTCATATGCCCCCGATCCATTACCTGCAAGAACTTTTACAATGAGTAGCTTGGCTAATGGTGCTACTCCTAAAACACCTATATTGTTTTCTGATGCCGCAATTGTACCTGCTACATGAGTACCATGCCCCACATTATCAGAAAAGTTATTAGGATCATTATCATAATCTGTAGTAAAATTGCGTCCGCCAATAATACGATCTTTCAAATCTACATGATTGGTTTGGCATCCTGTATCTAATACAGCAACTACAATGTCCTTACCCTTTTCACTCTTATCCCATGCCGTTGGGGCGTTAACAAGTTTCACACCGGCAGGTATTTCAGTAAAAGTAGCCTCGGCAGCAATCGATAATACTTCATAAGGAATTAATTTTACGTCATTATTATTTAATTCATTTGAATAGTTATGACTCATCTTTCTTCACCTCAAAATCATTTTATTATAAAACTCCTTCCCCCCAATCGATCTAGTTTTCTTAGATAACGATAGTATTTCCCTCCTTTTCTGTGGTGTCGACTTGACATGGGACCATACGTCGGATGCTTCAATGGGGCGAGGGAAAATGCTCATTTGACGTATTCGCAATGATTACGTTACTAAAATGTTACCCTAGGGTCATTCCTGTGCTTTTGACGGCAGTCAGTTTCAGACCCCAGGTAGATAAGATCTAGGGTAACTCCATAAAGATTAATAAGTTTCGATAATAAATTGTATTCTATCTGACCAGAATCAATCTCCAATTCTTTTATCGTCTCAGTTGATACTCCACAATATCTGGCAACCTCATCTTCCGCATACCCGCAGGAAACTCTAACAGCGCGCATGGTAAATTGCATAATTTCAAACCTCCGCTCGTACCAGTAGGACTTTGGTCCCAAATTGTGCGATTCATTTAGGCAATTCCAGCATATACCAGCTTGGTTGTCGAAATCGTTAAAATATTGTCAACTAAAACCTTATTTCTTGGACGATCGGTACAGTAGTCGCCTAATGTGTAATAGCAGGAATTTCGCCTTATAAAGGATTTCCCACGAGTGTTGGGAATTAAATCTCATTACTATTATTATTTTTAATTCTGTAATACCAATGAAACAGGCGACATAATTTTGATATTGCATGCAAAAAAAAGATAAGGAAATATCCTTATCTGTGCGGGCAAGGCAACCTTACCGGTTGGTGAGAAGTAGCTCGGTTTGGCGCTGGCTACTTTTTACCTGTCAAGAAAAATAATTTACCTACTAATTGCTTTTATCACCTCCACGATTAAAACTAGTAAACTTACTAGTAATGAACAGGATCCGATCGCAATCATCATCGTTTCATATGTTTTCATGAGCCCAGTTCCTCCCTTCAGAGAGAAATTGGTTGCTTACCCGCAAAACGCGATATTTAGTTCTATTACAATATATACGGTTATCATACCGTTAGTCATTTTTCCGGAAAATAAAGTCGTCAGTAAGAGGTGGCATAATTTGCGATCATCCGGAAGAATAATAACTCATCAACTAACTTAAAACTGCAAATCAAAAATAATATAAAGCGACATGACTATAGTAAAAGCTGATAATTTTAAGTTTTCCTTGGGTGTCCTCTATTCACCCTTGCTAATCGCCATGTAATCTTGAACCTCTGGTTCAACTTGTTTGTCTCAATATTATTCCGATTTAATCGGATAGTCAACATATATTTTCACCTAACCTACTATTTATTATTCATAAAATCGGATATACTCGGAATAGAATATTCTTAGACTTTGGAGGGAATTATGTGGCACGCAGTAAGTATACCGAGGTTGAGCTTGGCATGATCGCAGACATTTCTGTCAACCTCAAACAGATCCTACACCTTAAAGGTGTTAGTCAAACCGATCTAAGCAATAAAACTAAATTACCAACAAGCACAATATCAGACTACGTGAATGGAAAAACATTAATTCCCCCTGGTAATCTACAAAAGATTGCCGACTCATTAAATGTCTTAAAGTCTGACATAAATTCATCATTTAAGAAAGCTCAGTCATATAAGTCTATCCCCCTTATCGACAGGATCTATGCTGGTGAAGGATTACTGGCTGAGCAGAATGTTGAGGGCTATATCCATTATCCATTCCAAGATAGTCGTCAACCAGACTATGCCTTGAGGGTGAAGTATGACAGCATGGTCGATGCCGGTATCGAGTCTGGCGATATTGTCTTCATGCGTTATGCGCAGTGGGCAGAATATAATGGTCAAATCGTGGCCGCACTCATCAACAATGACAAAGAGGGAACCCTGAAGCGTATAAAATGGTCGGAAGGATCACCACAAATAAAGTTAATGCCTGGAAATAGCAAGCATAAAGTGATTGAAGTTCTGCCAAATCAAGTGCGAGTGTTCGGGGTTTATATGGGTCACTTCAGACCAGAAAATCATCAAGAAAACAGCTAAGGGCTGAGATATCATTTCAGGGTAATGGATATATGCGGATGAATTTGTACTCAACAAAAAAGGGCCTCCCTTGTAGAATAAGGGGTTGCCTTTTTGAGTTGAAACTTTAATTTAATACACAAAATCGCAAGTTTTTAGCACACTATTAGCATATAAATCAGCAAATTTTTAGCAGGAAAATAGCCACGACTTGGCAGTTCACACTACGCCAAATCGTGGCTATTCCAATTTAGTAGGGTAGGCCCCTTTTCGATTTTCTTTATACGCATTTTAAGAATTGGACTAAACCGCTATCGCGGTGGTTAAGCCGTCGAAGTTTGTGGATACACTTCAATCTGTACAAAATTTAAGTGATTCTACTTTTCTCAGTTCAAAGTACCTTAAACTTGTTATGCAGGTCTACTGCTAATAAGTTTAAGGGGAATGAAGCATGGAAAACAAGGAACAAATTTTACAACGGATGAAAGAAGACATCCTTCTTCGGGGACTGTCAAAGAACACACTGGAGAGCTATACCTTAAATGCTCGAACTTTTCTTGAGTATTGTAACCGTCCGGCGGAACAGCTAAATGAACATGACATCCGTAGATTCTTGTGGTATTTGATTAACGAGAAAAATGTTATGCCTGGAACTGTGAATTGTTACAGTGCAGCCATACGGTTTCTCTTTGCAGTTACGTTTAACCGTACTCTTAATTATCTTCAGATACCTCGTCAGAAAAAGCGCAAAACACTTCCGGAAGTTTTCTCAATTATCGAGAGTTGCAAAAACTTAAAGCACAAGGCAATGCTGACGATATGGACAAGAAGAAAATAAATAATTCTTGTGAGGAGGAAAAGGATATGTCAACTGCATTAGACAATAAAAAAATCACTCTACAAGAAATGTTGGATAAAATAAGCTCAAAATCAGATGCCTTAACGGGTAAAAAAGGTATGATTGAATTAAATCCCGACAATCCTCTTCATAAAGAGTGGTTTGAAGATGACAAGTATAAGGGGCAATAAGGACTAATGTCTGAAAGACGAGATATTTACACGGCTATTATTTATTATCGTGGTCAATTGGGAGCTTCTAAACCCTAACTCTATCAGCGGAGCAATGAATTCTCTAGTGCCAATTTCCCGTTTCAATAAGGGCGAAGCCAATAAAATCTTTGAGGAAGTCCGTGAAACTGGCTTTAAAATTGTTCTAAAGAACAACACTCCTACCTGTGTTCTGCTCACACCAGAAGCCTATGAGCAAATGCTTGAAACAATTGAAAATTACCGTTTGCTTGTAGAAGCTGAAAAACGGCACGAACCTAGCTGGTTACTGCAAGATTAAGCTGTTAAAGCTTGGGTTACGGGTAGTGTACAAGGTCGTGCGGGAAAACAACATCATGAAGATTGTTGTGGTTTCCACAAGAGCTGATGATGAAGTATATATTCTGGCCCAAAAGCGTATAGAGCTATAAAGAAAACGTCCGGTCTCCGGGCGTTTTTATGTTGGAGCGTCTGGCAAAGAAAGTTCTGCAACGGAATAAAGAGCTGCCTTGCCTGCAAGCTGAACCCGCCCGCCGTTCACACGGCAATATAGGGTTCCACCGCGACGGGAAGCCTGTCTGGCTACTAACTCTGCTTTTCCTAATTTATCGGACCAAAGCGGGGCAATATGGCAATGTCCTGAACCGCAGACCGGATCTTCAGGCACACTCAGCTTAGGCGCGAAGCTGCGGCTCACACAGTCATATTCTGTGCCTTTCGCAGTAAGATGAAGTAAAAGACCAGACAGCAGTTTAGTTTTCTCCAAATCAGGATGCGCCGCCTTAACCTGTTCTTCATTTTCCAGTATGCAAACAAGATCACGATCAATCCATGCTTCCAAAGGACGGAAGCCAATGATTTGCTCCATCTGATCTGTTACCTCTATAGGTTTTAGCTGATAACTGGGAAAATCCATCTCATACAGGTCATCTTTTCTATTAACAATAAGTTCACCGCTTAAAGTCTGGAAAAAAACTTCCGTCATGGATGTATCCACATAATTCATCAATACAAATGCAGTGGCAAGTGTAGCATGGCCACACAGATCAATCTCACCACCAGGGGTAAACCAGCGCAATCTATAACTCTTTCCTTCCTTAACAGTAAAGGCTGTTTCGGAAAGATTATTTTCAATCGTAATCGCCTGCATTAGTTCATCCTTTAACCATTTTTCCATTACACATATAGCAGCAGGATTACCTTCGAACAGCTTATCAGCAAAAGCATCAACTACATATTGTTTCATAGCTAAAGCCTCCTTGTTTTTTCATTTATCTTTTATTTGAGATATACAACTGCTTCAATCTCGCAGAGAATGCCAAGCGGAAGCTGCCTGACAGCGACGCACGTTCTGGCCGGCTTGTATATAATAGTTCGCATAAACTGCATTGAAAGTAGAAAACATTCTTTTTCATCCAATACCCTAAAACAATATAAAAAAAGTTTCAACTTATCACATACTTCAGCTAATCTATTTTTCTTTGAAGCGTCCCTCAAAATCAAGTCCTGTTTAGTATACGTTTTTATCATGATAACTCATTTTGCAATCATGCATATTATGATTTATAAGACCATTTTCTTAAAATCACCCTATGTCATCTATATTTTCGCCTATTTTTAAGGGGCAAAAACCGGCTTTTTTTTGCCCAATTTTTGCCCCAAAATCGTCTCCAAACCACAACATCTTGTGGTCAAATTCTACTTTTTGTCCTCAGAACCACATTTCGTCATCAGAATTATCGTTTCTACATGCGCCGTCCAAGTAAACATATCAACCTAAATGGAATCTAATGATGTAAACATGCTTCCTATCCTAATTCTACTGCACAATAAGTCTTTAAAGTGAGGAAAAGTCCGGCTCTCCATATACTAAGGGTAGCATCCGTTTATGAGCGGTTTTCGTATAGGCAGTACGGATAGCTGAGATAACCTCATTCGGACCCTCTCCTGTCCGTATGAATTCATCAATCGCCGCATAAGTAATGCCCATTTCACTTTCATCCGTTTGGCCTTCCCAAAGTCCGGCTGATGGCGTTTTTTCAATGATTTCTTTAGGAATTCCTAAAGCCTTGCCGAGTTCCACAACTTCCGTTGCCGTGAGATCAGAGATAACGCAGAAGTCATACGCGCCGTCACCATACTTCGTATAGTAGCCCATGACAGCTTCCGAAAGATTGTCCGTACCGGCAACCAAGTAACCCTTCGCTTGAGCCAATGCATAAAGTGTTGTCATGCGAAGTCTTGGCTTGATATTGGCAAAGGCCATAGGGGTAATAGTTTCATCCATGCTGTTTTGAATACTCTCGGATAGTTTAGAAAAACTCTCTTCAAGAGGAACTTCAACCGTTTCAATGCCTAGTTTTTCTGCAACTTTAAGCGCATCAACTTTATCGGTATCTCTGCTGTAGCACGGCATAATCACGCCCAGGACATTATCCGTGGCCAGTTTGCATAAGGCGGCGACAGTATTGCTGTCTTTTCCGGAAGACATTCCAATGACAAGGCCTTTAGCTCCGGTTTGATTCAAAATTTCCCTAATCCATTCAACACGACTCTTAATTTCTTCATTCCAATTACGCATTAAAATCCCATCCTTTCAAAGTTTCCTCTAAGTAAAAGTACACAGGTTCCGGTACAAGGTAACGGACACTCTTCCCTGCTTTAAGTAAATCACGGACATGGGTCGAGTTACCATCGTTTCGCACATAGTCATCAGGAATCAGAAAGCTATCCAAATTTACGAGGAGCGAAGGGTTTTTTAGAATCATCTTCATAGGGTCGTCTCCATTTCGAGGGATAACGATGAAATAATAATCGTCCATTAACTTTTGGAAATCGTCCCAAGTATCGATAAATCTCAGGTTATCCGTACCCATGACAAAGGCGATTGGATACTTAGGATACTGCTTTTTGAGTATTTTTAGTGAATCGATAGTATTGAGTAAAATCGGAGACAGTGTTTCAATCTCTGACACTTCAAATTTGGGGTTCGCTTCACAAGCAAGTTTCAGCATCTCTACGCGGTCCTTGGACGGTAGTAGCCCATTCTTTTCATAAAGGTCGCTTACGGGTAGAAAAATAACCTTCTCGATATCATAGATATTGGTGATTTCCTCAGCAAGAGCTAAATGAGCATTTGTTACAGGGCTAAACGAACCGCCAAAAACTGCAATTACACGTTCCATCATACTCCCCCTTAAGCAATGCTATTAAGATTTGGATTATCGCAAGGCCCACGGCCAACCTTATGCATTTCGACCCATGAATCGTCGATTTTGACTCGGACAATATCCGATGTAAAATCATTATTGGTCTCATCCGAATTCTCCAGAAGTGACGACCCAACTCCGTAAATATCAACCGGCACCTCAAGTTCCTCAAACATTGTTATTTTCTTGGCATTAAAGCCACCAGTGACTATTATCTTAATCGCTTGACACCATTCTTTGGCGACAAGGATAGCATCAAAAGGAATATCCCACTGCTTAAAAGCAGCATTAATCGCGTTGCGCAGTGCCCATATTAAACGAGGGTTTACGCCGCAGTCTAATTTCTTATCACCAAAGGGAGGAATTGCTTTATCCCGCATGTTCCCTGAGGTATCTGGGCGAACGCCAAAGAGTTGGTATTTTCGGGCTTCTTCTTTGTTCCCTTCTTTTAAGAGACTCCAATACTTGTCAAACATCCTTTTCATCACTGATTGGGAATCACCAATACAATCGTTATGGAAGTCCACAAGGGCAATTCTAGGGATTTCAAGAGGCATAATCCGACAGAACTGCATCATCGTCTCAGCTGTATCCCCCAAAAAGGCAGCGATTGAAGCGTGGGCAATTGTACCTCCGGCTTTCCCGCCCCACCAATCAGCTTGGTCATCCGTAGAAACAAAGGTTTTGGATTTCTTACCGTATTTGTCGTTGTATGCTTGGACCGCCAGTGAATAGGCATATCCATGAAGTGCTTGCATTTTGTAATGAACGAAACGTGCCGGGAAAAAGAGAATGTCTTTCCCCTTAGCAGCCTTCAGGACGTTAAAGACGTTGGTGGCTACCCGAGTTGCCTCAGAAAGAACCCCGAGTATAGGAGTTTCTAATAGTGCGAAATAACGATAGACTCCTCTTACTTTCAGTACAGGCTGTACGCTCATGGGGTCGCCGTCATAGGTAACAAATGTGCCATCTTCTACTGCTTCGACTTCAAGCGTATGATACATATTAACGAAGTTGCCATCTTCGTCATAATAACCGGTACATTCTTTCAGAATAGTCAGGGCCTCGTCTACCCCAGCTACTAGGCTGTAGGGTTTACGTCGAGTAAAGAATTGCATTTCAACAACAATGTCGCCGTTTTTCACCTGAGCTAATTTATCTTCAGGAATTTCCTTAACTTCACATTTCCCTTGAAACCTATAGCCTTCTTTTGAAACGGTTTCAAGTATCTTTACAATATTCAGGAAGTACGCATCGGAGTACCAACCCTTTCTCATGCGCTCTGTGTCAATCTTAAAAATTTCAGGGGCTAAACGTTGTCCATTAAATACACTCATTTCTCTCCACTCCTTTTATTTAACTAATGTTGAAGCGAGTTTAATACCATTTGACGATATGTACATAAGGCCAAGCATCTGATAAAAATCACCATCATGGGTCCCTGGAATATCGAAGGTTTCTACGCCTTTTGTTAAAACGATTACCGAAGAATCCTTATTCTTTCTGTCAAAATCAGCTTGAGCTGTTAAAGCGAAGGAAGAGACACATATATCGGTACAGTCACCGACAACAAGGAATGTGTTGATATCAGGATGAGCATTTATCCATTCTTGAAATTCTTCTTCGAGATAACCATTGATCGAGTTTTTATCGAAGACTCTACAGTGGTCTCTGAATTCATCCACAATTTCTGATTCCTTAGAGTTAAAACCGCAGTGTATTGGATAGCGTTTGTATTCGGGGCTTTCTTTCGTATGGCTATCGGCAAGGGCCAAGATTGGGATACCACAGTCGATACAAAGTTGTATGACCCTCCCTATTTCAGATATAAGTCCTTCGATCCGAGGACTGTAAAGTGCCCCTTCTTTAGCAAACCCTTTAACCATATCGATGACAATGAGTACTGTTTTCTTTGGGTCTAACTCTTTAATGGATAGTTCATCTAAATTGTTAAGAACATCAACTTGTTTGCTTAGGACTTGATTAGCAAGTCCTAAAAAATCACGTTTGTTAAACACATTAATTCCCCCTCAACAGTTTTTCACTATGGAGCCAAGCTCTACGCGGATATGACCTTCTTTGTTAAAACCCATCTTCTTCATCCCAGTTGGGGTTAAATCGATAAAGTTCTGCTGGCTTATAGGCTTTACCCTTCTGGTATTCATTTGTACCAATGACCATCTTTTCAATTTTTTGACGAAAGTTCGCCTTATTAAGCTTCTTCCCGAGAATCACTTCATACGACTTTTGCAATTCGCTCAAAGTAAAAAGTTCCGGCATCAATCCAAAGGCAATATCTGTATACTCAAGCTTGTTCCGCAAGCGTTCAACACTGTACTGAATAATCCGAGAATGATCAAAAGCAATTCCGTTTTTTTCAATGACATCTCGCTCATATTGGATGGTTGTTCCTTTCACAATTTTCGTAATCAGGATAACCGCACTTAGCGTTTCATCGTTGCTTTCAAGTTCAAGTAAAACCCACTTTTTCTGGACAAAGCCGTCGCCTGTCAAAATCTTTTCTTTTTTAAAAACTTTATCTCTCACGGAATACCACTTAGCTTCCGCTGCGTCATCCCCTGCCTGAATTATTACCTTCGTAGAATCAATCAGCGCCATATAAGAAACACTAATCACTCGGGTCCTTGGGTCACGTTTAACTTCACCCCATGTATAAAGTTGTTCCATATATGAACAATCAAGGTTTGTTTCCTCTTTAAGTTCTCTGACCGCTGCATGGTCAATATCTTCTTTTGGATTTACAAATCCTCCGGGTAATGCCCAATGGCCTAAGAATGGATGCCCACCGCGTTTCACCAAAAGAACCTGCAATTCTTTATCAGGTAAGCTTCGTTTATTAACTTCCTCTTCACTTGTTATCGTAAATATTACCGTATCCACAGTAACCGAGGGCCGTTCAAATACACTGGCATCATAGTTGGCTTGAAACTCAGCTTCAGTTAATCCGTTTTTATCCTGAAGACTCATTGAAATCTCCCCTTACTTAGTTATGATATACGACTAACTATGTTAGTATTATTTTAATACTAAGTGTTTCGCGTGTCAATAGTTAGCATTAAAAAGATACTAACTATAAGAAGCAGCCTGAAAAGTTTGACCGGATTCACAAGTACCATTCTTATCCGTATCAAAGGCTTTCAGGCTATCTGAGTCTAGGTAATTCTACGTTGCATAAAACAACAATAATTAAAGGCAATAAGCCTCCACAAATATTTAAAAAATGTAGAGACTTATTGCCTATAATACCTGCATACCAATAGGTTTATGAATTAATAGTTTTTATCAGCGTAACCAACCCAGCCGCCTTCTTTTACAAGTGTCTTGTCAAACTCGCCGACTATGAAATCTAGTTCTTCGGATTGGTCTGATGAAGTTACAATAATCTTATTTTTATCAATGTCGATTGTTATTGAAGTGTCTTTCCCCGCGTAGTGCTCAAAAAGATAGCCCATCTTATCTGTTGGTAGTTCTATGGCGAACATACCGCAATTATACATGTTCTGTCTGAATATTCTAGCGAAGCTTTCAGCAATCACTACATTGATTCCATTCACTTCTAACGCCCATGGAGCATGCTCTCTGGAAGAACCACAACCAAAATTGGCTCTTGTTACAAGCACAGCTTTGTCCTTAATATCTTCTTTATTATTAAATCCAGTAAGAGACAAATCCTCCAATAAATAAGGTTTCAATGCCTCTTTAGCGATTTCAGTAAGATACTTTGCTGGAATGATTTCATCGGTATTGATATCACTTCTATCCAAGAATAAGACTTTTCCGCTAAATTCTTTCATTTTTCCCTCCGATATTTTACGCTTTATACAATTGTGAATTTGATATTTTTCCTTCAATCGCTGAAGCTGCAGCAGTAGCAGGACTCATCAGATGAACTGTACCGCCCTTTCCCATTCTGCCATTAAAATTTCGGTTTGTTGTAGAAGCACAGGCTTCACCATTAGCAAGCACCCCATTACTCATGCCAAGACAAGCTCCGCATGTTGGGTTTGTAACGCAAAAACCAGCGTTCTGGAAAATCTCAAGGATGCCTTCTTTTAAAGCCATGGAATAAATATCCGGAGTTGCAGGGCTTACAATGGCACGAACGTCATCACTTATTTTTTTGTCCTTAAGGATACTGGCAGCAATTCTCAGATCTTCTATACGACCATTGGTACAACTTCCTATATAAACCTGGTCAATTTTTGTACCTGACATTTCATTGACTGTTTTTACTTGGTCTGGTTTGAACCCGAAAGTAACCATTGGTTCTAAATTCGTAACATCATATTCATATACTTTTTCATAGGAAGCATCCGTATCCGAAATCCATTTTGAGTATTCAATCAAAGCGTCTTCCTTTGTGTGAAATTCGTCTTTAATGAATTCCCATAGGTATTCGACTGTTGTCATATCCGGGTAGCATATTCCGCAAGTGCCTCCGGCTTCAATTGCCATATTGCATAATGTCATACGTGATTCCATTGACATTGCATCGATAACCGGTCCAGTAAATTCTATGACCATGTTTGTTGCACCGTTTACAGTCAGTTCTTTAATAATAAAAAGTATCAGGTCTTTTGCATAAACACCTGGTTTTAAGGTGCCATTAAGCACAAATTTAATGGTTTTCGGAAAATGGAAGGCACATACACCCTTAAGTATACCTACTTCAAGGTCAGTCGTTCCGACACCTGCAGCAAAAGCTCCAAACGCTCCATGAGTACATGTGTGCGAATCCCCCATAATAACTGTATAACCCGATCTTACAAATCCTTTTTCAGGGAAGATCGCATGACAAACACCATTTCTTCCGATGTCAAAAAAGTCTTTTATACCATGCCTTTTAGCCCAATCGCGTAGTATCTTTCCCTGTTCAGCAGTTTTAGAATCTTTGGCAGGTGTTACATGGTCTATGACAGCTTTTATTTTCGTGGGATCAAAGACTCTGTCCATTCCCCTTGCCATAAGATCCGTGATTGCAATCGGTGTGGTAATTTCGTGACAGAAAACCCTGTCCAATTTTAAAACGTGGGTATCAGGAAACGGCATGTTTACCCTGTGTGCATCAAATATTTTCTCAGCTATTGTTTTTCCCATCTTCTTCTCCTTGCATATTTTTATCGAAATCTCAAAATTTGTGCTGAGGGTATAAACCTTCTTCCCCATTTTATAATAAATTCTTGGAGGATAAAAGGATAATATTATTCCCATTTATTACTCTTCTTAAACTTGCAGTGATTTAAGGCTTCTTAGCGAATAATTCTTATGGTATAAAATACTGCTAAGGAGAATCTATAAAAGAAGGCTCAGTAAGGATTAAAGAAAGGTAATCTTAGCTGTGTCTAGTGCTGGAAAAATCTTACGCCAAACTTGGGATTTATTTTTGAAAGTTCTAATTTGCCATTTAATATCCACTTAAACTTTACAAGCCACCGTTTTACTGTGAACGGTGGCTTGTTGTTTTCACTTTTTTAATCGCTCATTAAATCACAACAAAAAGACTCAACTGATCACTTTCCGGAATTCCCTTAAAGCAGCCAAATTTTCGAAGTGAATCTATAGTAGCATTCCCGATCTTAGCCCGTTTCTTCACATCCTCTACGGAATTGAAGGGCTTTTCTTGGGCTGCGTTGTATAGACCTTCGGCTGCCACCGTTCCCATGCCGGATATGCTGTTGATAGGCGGCCTTAAGCCCTCCTCCTCGAGCAGGAACTTTGTGGCATGGGATTTGTATAAATCAATGGGCAGGAATTTAAAGCCCCTTTCATACATTTCCAAAACCAATTCCAAGTCATCGTACATATCCTTATCTTTAGGGGTGGCAACGTTACCCAGCTCCTCAATTTCCTTCATTTTAGCCTTAACCTTTTCTTTGCCGAAGATCATAAATTCAGCGTCAAAGGCCTTTGCTCGAATGGTGAAATAGGCTGCGTAATAAGCCTGGGGTATGTGCACCTTAAACCAGGCTATGCGGAAGGCCATCATGACATAGGCAGCAGCATGGGCTTTAGGAAACATGTATTTTATTTTTCGGCAGGAATCGATATACCATTCCGGGACCTTATGCTCCCTCATTAAAGCTTCATATTCGGCCCATTTTTCAGGGTTCGCTAAAGCCTTTCCTTTACGAACCAGCTCCATGATCTTAAACGCCGTATTGGGCGGCAGGCCCTTGCTAATCAAATACGTCATAATATCATCCCGGGTGCAGACGGCTTCACTTAGGGTCACGGTTCCCGCATCGATTAAGTCCTTGAATTACATCCGAGAATATGCTGAAACAGGGGCTGTTAGATTTAAACCCGATGTGAACACAAAAGTATTTTTGCCGAGCGAGGAAGCACTTGTCTTAATAGAAGCGGCATTAGCTACAACAAAGTTAAAAGATGGTTTTAACTACAAGCTACATTCAATCATGCGGAAATTTTTCAGTTTCATCGAAGACAAACATTTGAGCGCAGACGATATATCATCTGATGTTATCAAAGAATTCATTTGCTTTGCCCATGACAGTAATTCTGGAAGCATGGGATACGTTATTTATTCTTTAAGAGTCCTACTTAATTACCTGAGGTCAGTTGAGGCAATAGACCTCAAGTTTGATTTTAATTACTTTGCACCTAAATCAAACCCTAAAAGAATTATTGCAGCATTCTCTAAAGAAGAAATTTCAAGAATTCTAACAAAGATTAACACAACTGCATCCATTGGCAAACGTAACTATGCTATCATCCTACTGGCATGTGGAACCGGTCTTCGTGGAATCGACATTGTGAAACTGAAACTTTCAGATATCGATTGGAAATCTGGCGAAATAAGCATAATTCAAAGCAAAACTGGGAAGCCAGTAAAGCTTCCAATCAATGGTCAAATTAGTAATGCCATAGCTGATTACATTTTAAACGGTAGACCAAAGTCAAATTGTCTAAATATTTTTTAAGGGAAAATGCACCTTTTGTTGGCTTAAAAGGAACATCAACCTTAGATGGAGTCATTGAAAACGCTTGTCTTAATGCTGGAGTTACTAAAAAACCATATCGTTCTTTCCACAGTTTACGAAGAAGCTTTGGAACCTGGATGGCAAAGGAAGAAGTGCCGATCACAACTATTTCCCAAATGCTTGGACATGCTGATATGGATTCAAGTAAGCCCTATCTTTCCTTCGACGAGAAGCAGATGCTTGATCTAAAGGAAGCCATTGGCTATAGCAGAGTTACGTATCAACCACATATAAAAGAATTCATTGTGTTCTGCGGTAATACCTACCCTGAGGCTGTCTGCGTTACCAAAGAAATGGTGGACACATGGCTTCAACAGAAACAATTTCAAACGAATGCAACTCACAATTCTGCCATTTCAAGGCTCAGAGCATTCACAAAGTATCAGGCTGCCATTGGAAAGGATACTTTTGTGCCCGGAGAAGAGTATTCTGTCAAAACGGTACACTATACGCCATATATCTTTACTGATGTTGAATTACGAAAGCTATTTAAAACTTTTGATACCCTACAGCCCCATTTTGAAGCTCCGGAAAGGGAATACATTGTTCCGGTACTATTCAGAATGATGTACTGCTGTGGGATGCGCCCATCAGAGCCGCTTGAACTTTTATATGAAGATGTAAATCTGCAAACAGGAGAAATCTACATCAGACAGTCAAAGAGAAAAAAAGACAGACGAATTCTTATGTCTGAAGATTTGATGAGTCTTTGTCGCAGATATGCTTCTTTTAAGAAACCAAGAACATACTTCTTTGATAGGGTTGACGGAAGCAGATTTCCTACCTATTGGATGACAAACCAGTTCCGAATCTGCTGGCGCAACAGCGGTCTTGTAAAACGTGGTAACCCGAGGCCATATGATCTCAGACACAATTATGCTAAAAGAACAATGATGCGTTGGGTTAATGAAGGCAGAGATGTTATGGCCATGGTGTCATATCTTAGTGCCTATATGGGGCACACAGAATTTTCTGCAACATTGTATTACATACACCTTTTACCTGAAAGATTAATAATGAGTTCAGGCATCGATGGGAAAGATTTTCATGTGTATATCCGGAGGCTGCTAATGAAAAAAATTAAGGATCCGGAGTTGTTTAAAACTATTACTTAATTATAACTTATTAACTTTCAAAAAAGTCCATAGCCAGGAAAGTCCCGTTCCTTGACGTGGTAAGATATATTTTATCTGCGAACTTATTAATGATTCCGAAGCCATAACCGCAGGAAATTTTCGTAGAAAAACCGTTTAGAAAAACCATATTCGGCAGCTTATCCATTTCCATTCCCGGCCCTTCATCCGCTATGGCAACTCGAATACCCTTGTCAATTTTCCGGATCTGCATTATTCCATAGTTGGCATGCTTAATCACATTTGTTGCCGCTTCAGAAACGCAGAGCATTGCGTGATTAATTCTTTCGGGACTATACTTTTCTTGTTCGAGCACTTTATTAATAAATACCCTGGCAGTGTTAACATCACCAGGTTGTAAAATTTTGACTTCCGTTATTAAGTTTCCTTCACAGGATATGGGATTAGATTTAGATTCATTAAGTAAGTTAAATCTCCCTTGGGTTACGGAAAAAATAACGTCTCTATACACATTAAAGATCTTGTCTCGTTCCATTTTGCTCTTCTCCAGATCCTCCTCCAGCATCCTTTTCTCTTTAAATAATAAGTCAGCGGCTTGGTTCATGATTTCTCCAAGAACCTCAAATTCATCGCCTGTTTTAATATTTAGCTTTTGTTGTAAATCCCTGTTTCCCAATTGCCATTCCCTGATACTGAACACTATTTCGTCTAACGGTTTTGTAGACTTCTTGATCGCCTTATTAGTCGTGTAAATAATTAATCTCAATCCGAATATAAACAAAAACAAAGCCCATAATCCAATACCAATATCATGTCTGATCATTCTATTGGCAGTTATCATCACAAATACAAGGCCAAGGGTTTGTCCATTGGTATCTTTAATTGATGCGAAGCCAGTAATAAAAGTGCCCCACTGGCTTGTCTGAAATCCATTGTCAGCAACCCAAGCGGTATTTGCATTTTCCATGACTTCATAGTTACCTACAGCATAATCGTCACCTATGTGGTGATGGTCTTGCGTATCTGCATCTACAACATATTCCCACTTATTTTCCTCGTTTGATTTTCGCATAGTATAAATATATTTAATGTCAGAATTATTGTCCTGAAAAATTTTGAGTAACTGTTGAATTTTACGGTATTCTGCACTATTCTCATCAGTATGTGTTCGTAAGCGGTTATGTTCCTGACCATCGATTAACGATGCTGCGCTCGCCGCTAGATTAGATGCTTCAGCTTGAAACCATTCTTTACTAGATATGTAGTGAAAGATATAATTCGAAACTAATGTCATAAGAAGAATTAAACTGACGTAAATTGCTACCTTGAAAGTCATTTTCCGTCTAATGCTGCTTTGATACCACATTCTAATTTCTCTTATTTTGCCCATCGTATTCTCCTCAAGCTAAGGAAAAATCTCAACTTAACTCTTCTTTATCTGAAAAACTTCTTCACCAAATATTTCCGGCAAACCAAGGATTTCAAAAACCTCAAACACAACTGCCGGAATATTCCTGATTGTCACAATAACTCCTTCAGATGCTAGTTTTCTAAGAATTTTACTTATTGTGCCTATACCCGTAGAATCGACAAACTTAACCATTTCAAAATCCAAAATGACCTCATGCACATCTATAAGCTTACTCAGAGATGTCTGAACCGAATCAACTGTCGAAATATCTAGAACCCCGTCAAATTGAAGCGTAGCTACTTTATTTATGATTTCCGATTTAATTTCAAGCATCATTAACTTATTCCTCCTTCTTATTTCTGGGCAACCCCTTCAAGCTTCAGGTAACCTTCCTCATTCACCCACGCCCGTAAATAACGGTAATTCTCTTGAATGAGGAGACGTTCGGTACCGTGCTCTATTGTTACTACCGGATGTACAAATTTAGCTTCCATGCAGCAATTATCCAGCAACTGAATGTTAACTCCCGAATCACCGGTCGGCGAACCAAGCTCGTATATTTTTATTTTGTCCCGGGCGATAAGCCGACCCCCTCTGACTTTGCCATTGGGGATCAAAATACTGCCTCCAGCTTCCAGTTCCGAAGCAATACTGCCTTGCCCTGTAACAATGATGTCCCCGGTGGTCCTTAAGAGACTGTTTTGCACATAATTTACTGTAATATTAACTTTAGTAGAAATTAGCCACTCTACAGTTTCAACTGCCTTCTGTACATTGGCAATGAGCATCTCAACTTCTGCTTGTTCTTTCATACGCAAAGGCCCTAAGTTGCAAAGTTTATCCTTCAGTTCGGTGGCAACTTCCGAAATCAACGGGTCCAAGGCTTTGTTTACCTCAGATAATGTCTGGACAAAAGCGGTTATTATCTTTGGTATATCTTTGTACTTGAAGTCAATCAACAGTTGAACAAGTTGCCCTTCACCTTTGGCCTGTAGATCAGCAGTGGAAAAAGCCGGCTGACTCTTAAGAATCCTTGCAGCATTGAACATACTTTCCAGACGGTTTTGGAGCACTCGGAGCATCTGCAAGATCTGCTTATAGTTTACTGACAGACCACCCGCTTGGATCCTAGCCGAGATAGCATTTTTATGAATTGCTACTTCCCGGTTGGCATATAGGGTAGCAAGCATGGCATCTCCCCAGACTTCAATGCTTCCCCCGGCATCAACACTAAAATTGTCTAACACACTCCCGGTGATAACAATATTCCCTTTAAAGCTGATGTGTCCTGTATTAATCCCCACATCTCCGATTACAACATAAACAGGATCAACCGATAGATACTTGCGAACGGAGCCGTCCAAAACCGGTTTGCCTGAGATACTAGCCACAGCTACTGTCCCATCGTTAATTAAACGTACTCCACTTTTAATAAGAATTGGTTCATCATTAGGCTGACGTGGAGGTACAGTCTCTCCAGTAACATCGATCCCCGGATATCCAGTTGCTGGGGGTTGTTTTACAGCCAAGACCTCGCCGATTGAAACCGATAACACCTTTCCACTTTGAAAATGACTGTCTTGGTTAGCAACTTGTTTTTGGAAAGTATAAACAATTTGGGAATCCTGTACCCCGGTTGGTTCCTGACCTACCGCAGCCACTATGGAGATTTCTTTTCCTTGAAAAGCAACTGCTTCTTGAATAGCATCTTCTCTAATACCAAAAATGACCTTGCTCTCGTGTAGTAAATTCAGCACTTGCTGGAGCTCGACCTCCGGCCATATTTCCTGTAGGCACATCGCCGAAATGCATACCTCCAACGACCTGGGAACATCTTCAATCGCATTACGTTTACCGGGTTTCTTTTCAAGCCTTAATAAGGCTTTCATTTTGTCTTTTGTTACTTTAAGATCGAGCGAATAAGATGGTTCCATATTAACAACCTGTACTTCAATTTGATCACCTTCATTGACAACAGTAGAACTGGTTATTTTTTCACCGTTTATCAGAACTTCCACATTCGAGCCTCGGCTTATAGTAGGAAATTTACCGTATCCTTTGGGATTACATACTATGACCTGGCCGTTACTAAGCATGACAGTACCGTTTTGGTCCTCGTCATTAGTTTCTTGATCTGTAGACCTGCCGAACTGCCTTTTTGATTTTGCTTTTAGAAAACTACCCCTGTGGGTTTGCTCTTTAATCATTGAGTCTTTATCTATAGCCATGCTTTCACCCCTCAGGATTTATCTCACTTTCAAACACGCAAAGGTAATGTCATCCTCCTGCTGACAATTACCAATATACTGGCTAATATGAAGCGTTAAACTGTCAACGATTTGCTGGGCGTCAAAAAGAGAATTCTTACCTACGATGTCAACAACATTATGTATCCCGAATTGTTCACCGTTAGAGTTAGTCGCTTCTGTTAAGCCGTCGCTATAAAAAAGCACAACATCACCAGCCATTAACTGTACCCCCACTAATTGGTATTTTCTATTTTCAATGCCCCCTATGTAGGGACCTTTTACTTTCAATAACTCATACTGACCGGTTGTGCTATGGAACACAAGCGGTGGAAGATGTCCAGCATTCGATAAAAGAAGAACTTTCTTAACAGGTTCATAAAGAGCATAAAGTAAAGTTACAATAGTCCCTTGCTCAACCAGGTCACCATAAAGCGTTCTATTGATTTCTTCAAGCACCACATGCGGTTGGGCACCACTTTTAGCTACTGTACGTAAAGTTACCCTTGACATAGCCACCCATAAAGCCGCCGGGATTCCTTTTCCCATGACATCCCCTAACGCAATTCCCAATAACTTGTTTTGAGTTCGAAATAAATCCAGATAATCGCCTCCCACTTCATGGGCAGTCATTGATTGAAAGGCAATAGTGTTACCCGCGTGTTGAAGTGCTTTCTTGGGTAAGAAGGAGGTTTGTATTTGCTTAGCGATCTCCAACTCTTTGTTGAGACGCCTTTGGTTAAGAACGGAGAAGTTCCGGTAATTATGTAATCCTAGAGCCAAGTCGGCAGCAATTAAATTAACTGAAGAAATAACATTTTTATCAACAGCCCCGTCAACAGACCAGAGGCAAATAGCTCCAACAACATCCCCATGGCTAGAGAGTGGTTTAGTTAGAGACAATAATCTTTGTTTTTCCATATCTACCTGTGATTCCTGCCACTTCAAAGCTCCCTCTCTTTTCATAGCCTGTAAGGTTGCCTTGAAATCCAGTGTCGGAAGATCAGGGGGCAAGTTGTCCTCAGCTACAGAAAAAGCCAGTCGTTGCTGACCGACTCCGCCGTTAGGCTTAGCCAACCAAATGCTGCAGCAAGATACCTGTAAGTTTCTGCACAGTTGTTCGGCAATCTGTTCAAATACTCCAGGTTCTTCATGAGCCTTAAGCAATAAAGAACAGATTCGGTAAAGGAGTTTGTCCTTCCTTACTTCCGACATCACAGTTCACCTTCTTCTAATATCCGGATTATATAGAAGTCCAGATTAGAAGCCAACTCCATCTCATAAGGAGGATTAATTCTGGTCCCCTGCGAGTTCATCAGCAGCCTCACTCTTGGCCTTGTTGGGTATTTTTTGATGGTCTCAACAACCACAGCTTTCTCCTGCGTATTTAACATGACCAGTGTCCCTACTGGAAAAAGGGCAATGGTATGTATGAAATGCTCTACGACTTCAGGGTCAAAGAATTTCCCGCTGTTGGCAATGATTAATTCCACAGTTTGTAACGACGAAAGGCGTGCACGACCCGCCCTACCGCTGCTTAATCTGTCATATAAATCTGAAACGGTTACAATTCGGGCAAATTCATTAATTTCATCCCCTCGTAACTGTCGAGGATATCCTTGGCCATCGTAGCGCTCGTGATGCTGGAGTGCAACATGAGCAACCTGCAAACTAAAACTTTCGATTTTACGCAAGATATTGAACCCGATAGTCGTATGTTGTTTGAATAACTCTTCTTCATCATCAGTTAACGGCGTAGCCTTAATAAGAATATTTTCCGGGACAGCAATTTTTCCAACATCATGAAATAGCGCGCCAGCTCCAATTATTCTTAATTTATCCTTGTCAAAGCCCATTGTTATGGCGGTAATAAGGGAGAGAATGGCAACATTAACGCTATGCCCAAAGGTGTAATCATTCATCGCACGAATATCAACCAAGTTCACCATCATGTCACGGTTGTTCAGCAACTCATTGATGATATCATTAACCGCCTCATTAATGCTGGCCAGATTAAGAGTAGGATTCAGCCTAATGTTTTCCATAGCTTTTTTAGTAACTTTAATTGCTTCTAACCTGGTCTTTTCGGAAACCACGTCATCGACTTGTAAATCGCCCACGGACTCGTCAACTATATACAGAGCGACTAGCCCTAACTCTTTAAGCCTGTCAATGTATCTTGAAGTTAATATAACCCCGGCGGCCAACAGTGTTTCCCCACTGGCCCCGTAAATGGCTCTGCCTACTTGCATTCCGGGTTCAACCTTTTCAATCGACACAGCCCGCATACCATCACCCTCCGTAGTAATAGAATTCACTCAGGCAACCACTCGAACGCTTCTTTGCCACAGAGATCAGGAACGCCTAAAATCGCAAAAAGCTCAAAGATATATTTGGGTATATTCTTATATCGGACAAACATATTTTGTTCCTTTGATTTCTTAACTATTTCAATAATCCCACCTATCCCGGTTGAATCAACAAAAGTAATACCGCCAAGATTTATCTCAAGGCAATTTATTCCCTCAAAAGAATTCAGACTGGACTTGAAAGCCTCAACTGCGGAAATGTCCAAGACCCCGGATAAATTTAAAATACCTTTATCATCGGCAATATCGGCTTCAATCTTTAAGAACCCTCCATTAATGATTTTGCTGATTTTCTGACTTGCCATTTTCTTAGACATTTGAGAACCATCAAAATCAATGGCCTTAATCGATAGGGCAAGATCATCACGCAAATCTACAATTTTCTTTTCTTCGATCTGATTACCTTGCTGCTTATAAATAAGTACAGTTGGACGTGTGGGCAGTCCGGGTGAAACTGCGATAACTATTCCCATTTCTCCGATGTTTAAGGTTACAGTGGAGTTTTCCGGATAGATATCTAAACAATTCCTGAATGCATGAACAACGTCCGGGGAAAAATTCTTATTTATGCTCAAAAAAATCATTTCTAAGGCGTGATAAGGGGGTAAAGCCCGCCTGTAAGGACGGTCTTCCGTCAGGGCGTCAAAAACATCCGCCAGTGCTACAATCTGGGCGTTTCGGTGAATGTCCTCTCCCTTTAACCCATCTGGATATCCTTGCCCATCCCACCGTTCGTGGTGTTGACGTACCACTTTGACTACTTCCCCAGGTAATTTACTCCAGCGTAACATTTGTTCACCACAAATTGGATGTTGTTTAATTAAGTCAAATTCATACAATGTTAAACCTGATGGTTTATTTAGTATTTCGCTGGGAACGCTTAACTTGCCCCAATCGTGAAGAAGAGCTCCTAGAGCCAAATTGTGAAGCACTTCTTGGGCATAACCCATATGCATCCCAATTACGACCGCCAATAAGGCCACGTTAATGGAATGAATATAAGTAAGCTTATCGTACGTCTCTAGTGTGCTGAAGTTAACAAAAGAGAATGATCCATTTTCCATGTCGATAAGAACCCGGTTTAAAATAACTTTCCCCTTAGATAAATAGTCCACATGAATTAAATTAATTTCGTCATAGAGGTGGTTTAATAAATTCAATGATTTATGATGATCCTTCGATAGAGACATACAAGGCCTATTCGTCCAATTAGAAGTAACACTATAGGCTTCTTGTTTACGGATAGCCTGCAGAATTTCTGGTGAAATAAGTTTGCCCTTTTCTAATAGCAACCTACCATTAGCGTCAAATAAATCCTGTTCTGAAGCTTGTCCTACCGATGTTGATGGAGCTTGTAAAGGTCTAATTCGGAAGTTCATACAACCACCCCCTTATAAAAAGCAAATCGTCACTACCCAGCAGGCAGTGACGAGATTCCCAAAATGCCTGTGTTCGGTAGTCCGGCGATCATCACCCTAAACGTGGAAGACCCGTAACTTTGCGTCCCTAACTTTCGTTAGGTTTGCCTTTTCGCGACTTGGTCGGGATGGAATTTTCATGAATTATAATTAAAGATTACCATAAGATCTTTTAAATTTCAATAAACTTTGACAAATTCCCCTATTGAATTTGATTTGATTGTTAAGCATTTCAACTGAAACGGCCATTAGTTAGGACTGGGACCACAACCGGGTGATGAATTAAACCTTGTGCGTGGTGTTGGCGGTGTCGAATCGTTTACGAAAAGCATGTGGAAAGGTTGTCTTAGATACTGCTACTTAATATTGTACTTGAGCATCACAAATTCTTATTACCATAAAATTGGTACTGCTGTGGGTCAAGCATAGATAATTAAGTGGAGGTCTTGGAAGTGGATAAAAGGGATATTAAATGCTTTCACCTCCGTAAAATACAAAACGCCGTCACATTTTTGAGACGGCTTCAAATAGTTTTGCTTTATACTAGTAAAACGGCCTAAGTATCATGTCTATAAACATCAAATCCTTACCTATCGTTATTATCCACCGGCTGCACCTCAGCCACCCGATATCCCCCGCTCTGCAGTATCCCCAGATCCCGTGCCAAAGTCCCCGAATCACAGGAGACATAGATGATCTGATCCGGCACCAATTCCAGCAATCGCTCCAGCACTCTTTTGTGTGCCCCGGCCCGGGGCGGATCGAGGACGACGATATCCGGACGGTCTGTGATTTGCCGGAAGGTGTCTCATTAAATTACATCAAAAAGACTCATCTGATCACTTTCCGGAATTCCTTTAAAGCAGCCAAATTTCCGAAGTGAATCGATGGTAGCATTCCCGATTTTAGCCCGTTTCTTGACATCCTCTACGGAATTGAAGGGTTTTTCTTGGGCAGCGTTGTATAAACCTTCGGCTGCCACTGTTCCCATGCCGGATATGCTGTTGATGGGCGGTCTTAAGCCCTCCTCCTCGAGGAGAAATTTTGTGGCATGGGACCTGTATAAATCAATGGGCAGGAATGCCTGATGTTTTAGATTATGCAACAAATTTACGAACTTGGCTGGAGCAAATTCCATCCGTTCCTTTAAGCAAACCGCTTAAGCCATACGTTGACTACCTTTATGAGAAGGCATTTCAAGCAAATTGTGTGGAGGCTGATTAAAATGTCGAAACTATATATATACTCAACTGGTCGTATTCAGTCTGAAACTGATATCCTCGAACTTGGGTCGACGATCGAACTGAAATCCGTTTATAAAAGAATAAAGGCTTCTATTCCAAGGGCAAGTGTCGGAGTATATGGTGCTAAAGATTTTGATACTCTACAAAGAACTCATAGAAACCTTGGGCGTTGCAAAATAACAAAGTCAGTTGATGAATTCATGGCACAACTATACGTAAGATGACGGGATAACAACCCGTCTTTTTTTTCGCCCTCCCTATTGAACCCATTATTATAGTCTTTAGGGATATCACATGGGGTGGACAAATCTTTGACCATCACTCCGTTGAAATCTCTTTCCGTTCCTTTTTCTGTCGTGCCTTATCCAGGCGTTCTTGATACATTTCTCGAATCCAAGTACTCACAGGTGCCTTCCATTGTTGGCTTGGGCTGGGGATATTTTTGATCAGACTTCTTGGATTTAATCCCATCTCTCTGGCCATTTTCAGGGTTTCGTCGTTCAGTCTGCATTTCTTTTTTGCTTCAACCCATTCTGCATCCTTTTTTATATTACTAGCCATGTTGCGTTCCTTTCTTCACACAATTTAAATTAGATTAACATCCATTATTTCGTTTTACAGCCCGATACTGCTGTTTGCTGCTGTTTGGCTTGTCAGGAACAGTCATCTCAATCAAGCCAAGTTCCAACGCGGGGCGCAAATAATTGTTGCTGAACGTTGGATGGTGCTTAAGTCCAAGCCACTCCAAAAACTCTTTTGCGAACAGCGTTTCGCTGCCTATGGCGGGCATCAGGCGCTCGACTTGATCGGCAACTTAATCGGTAACTTGCTCGCGAACTTGTTCGGTTTGCATAAGATCATTTAAAGCATCTCGGATCACGCGGAGCATGAATTCAACAAAAGGAGTAGAATCTATATGACATTAAGTAGTTCCAATCACTTGGTCAATCATCTTCAAAAGATAATCAGGGAAATCATCCGTATCATGTTCAACGGATATAAGTCGCTTTTTCATTCTTTTTCCGACGTCGACAGCCTTTTCTTTATTACCATACTTGCAAAGTAACTCCAGTTCATCTATCCTTTCAAACAAGGCTTCTCCACAAGCACTTGCATGTTTGTAACTTAAAAAATCGCCCTTCAAAAACCAACTCAAAGACCTTTCAAAATGCTCAATAATAACATCCGGATTGATACTTACCCTTCTAAGTACCGTATCTTTTCCATGGACTTCTTCGGACAGATCCCTCATCTGAAAATCCATATTAAAACCCTCAAAAGCTGTGAGCGCCCGTCCAAAATCATGTAAAGGAATATCCTTTCCATCTATAACCAGATAAACTTGATTTTCTTCTTCAGCATGTTGAATCCGGCATGTTCCAACGCTATTAAGACTATATCCCTTGTCGATTTGAATTGCATTATCTATAAAATCCCTATCCGACAAATGTGTAAGCGTTTTATATCCAAGACCAATCAATATCTTCTGATGCAAATGTTCGATTGCCACTGCCTGATTTTCTTCAGGCTTTACGAGTATCTCAAACTGATAACCACCCCCCATTTCTTCTGCTTTCCATACGGAAAACCCTGGCACAATCATATTTGAAATCTCAAATCGATGTATAATCCCATCGGCATCATAGCCTGATATAATTTTTTGAAAGTCATCCATCTTGCTTACACCAAGTAACTCAACCATATAATCATTATGACAATCCAAACAGAAATCACCGACATTTGCCACATGAATAGTAGATTCTATTGATTTGCACTTTTTACATTTCATGAATACGGCTCCTTTCAGACGCTTTTATCCTCTAAATCATTCCCGTGAATCATTTAACTCTTCATCATCGCCCTGCTGAGCCTTACGTATGACATTTGGCCCTGTATTACTCCCATGGATCACATATTAATCCATCGACTAAAACACTATACACGCAAGATATTTTCTAACCTTTTATTGATTAATTCCATATCAAAGCTTCTATACCATTGGCTCTGAGCCCACTTCTGCATCGTTTCATAGTCAACATGGTTCGGATCTGCCATGATTTTTAAAAATTCTACGTATCCCGGAATGCCCCCCACATCTTCCGGTGGTGCATTACCTTCCCCCATTAAGCAAACCGGATAGGTTTTATTATACTCAGTATTTGTCCCTCGAATGGTAATTTCGTGCTCCCAGTTGTCGCCGTAATCATAGCAATAAGTTATTTTATAAGGCTGCTTGGCATATTCCGAGAAGTTAACCTCTGAATCTAAACGCATTGGGCAGTCCGGCCTTGGTTCAAAAACTTCTTCAAATTCACTAATCACCTTTGAAACGCACTTACTTGCCTCGTCCAAAATATTAAAATCATACATATGATAACTTTTCCAACCGAAAACTGCTTGTAATATGATATGAAGCTGTTTGAACGTAATATCTACAGGAGTAATAACTCGTCTCCAGGCTGTGTGGCGATCTAAATTCAGCTTGACCATTATATCGACTGCCTCACACTTAACGATCTCTTCCCCGGCAAAAAGCTTGAAATCTCTGTATAAAAGGGCATGTGGGTATGTATAATCAGATTCCTGGGTGATTTTCATGAGTTCATTATTCATCCTTTTGGCAACATTAGTCTGATAAAGTTCCTTTGTTTCTAAGCTATCCTCAAATATGTTTACCCGTTCACAGGCTTTATTGAGGCGAGCAACATATTTAGCACCTCTGGTCTTAGAGAAAACTAACTCTCCAGCTACATGCAAATACCTTTCGATGATTTCGCTCTTTATTTGCTCATCTCTCAAGCAATTTCTAATTCCTTGGATAAGTAACTCATTTATGTGTTTGAAATCTTTTGCTTTCAAACCATGCAGAACAAATCCATATCGATTGCTGTCATTGACTGCGACAAGTGTCTTTCTGCGCTTCACAGTGATCAAATGCACGCTCCAACAAAATAAATCGTTTTCTTCAGTTCCTTTTCCAGGCACTATCCCCATCTCGTCATTTAGTTTTTTTGTACAGCATATTTGCATTTTTTCCCTCCTAAGTCCAAGAACTTAATCATATATCTAGTAGACGAGATTCTAAGCCTTTTTACATGTTCGCTTCGCTATGCTGCACGGGTTATATCCTCCTGTGTACAATTTACCAAGCCTCATTCCCACAAGAGCCGCGAGCTCTTTTATTGTGGTCACTCCCCTGGCAGATAAGGCTGATAATAGAACATTGCCACAGGCGATGGCATCTTCTAAGGCGTTATGATGGGCAAAATCATGGTTTAGAAATTTGAAAACCGTATCAAGTTTATAGTTATCTAAGCCACGCCACGTCTTAAGTGCCGTTTTATAGGTACATAAATAGTACAAAAAAAGAACACTCCAGGTGACTTGTCCGAAGTGTACCCATAAGTTTACGCTATATTGCTCTTAAGGGTGCCTATAGGGAGCAGACCCCTCCCTCGGTCAGTAGTCTCAATCTTTTACTTCGTCTTCCGTCATACCTGTTGCTTTAGCTATCTTTGAAATCTCCATTCCTAAGTCCAAAAGATTCTTCGCAACTTCTGCCCTGTATCGGGTTTTCCGTCATATTGAAATCCCCTCAGTTTTAATTGCTTTACAAAGTATAGAAACGGAAAATGCACCATTTCTTGTCTCACTCTGTGGAATAACCAAAGGTGAAATTACTATGTCATTCTCGAAACCAATTTCCCAGACCAAATCGCTGATTATACGCCTTTGCTCTCGTGATATTGGCCCGGTTTCCAGATATAGATCAAGGTCTGAATCAGTGCTAGCTTCCCCTCGCGCCCGCGAACCAAATAGCCGAACTTCATATAGTGGAATTTTTTCTCCAACACTTTGTTTCACTTTCTTGGATATCTCAATATCTTTATTACCAGTTGCATACATGTTATAGTTCACACTTTGTTCTTCTGGATAATCGCGAGTTACTGATTCTACGATTTTGCCCACTAATGGGTTAGGAATTGTCTCCATCGTGCCAACCCCCTTCTTCCCTTTGTCATATTACACCATACATTGTAAGGTAGAAAAAGCACAGGTCCCAATGCTTTTTCTGCCTTACAATGCTCTCTCATCTTAATAATGGCGAGTGCCTTGTCAGCACAAGTTTCCATTACTAACCACTCCCGTTTAATCGTACCCGGAATCAATCGCCGTAATAGAGGGCAAGAACTCAGGATAGATATCCCCGCTTGGCTGATTCCAATTGCTCGAATGGACATATTCCAAAAAATAAATAAAAACACAGACAGAAAAATTGCGATGTAGTTATTTGAGATAAGTAAAGTAATGGAGGCTTTTGCATCAACACGCGAAGGCCTCCTCTTACTTATTACTTTTATGTTTGGCGTCAATCGCTCGCTGCTGCCTATTAAACTTCTTCAAGAAATTTAACCTGGATCTTACCCTCTAGTAGGTCTTCAAACTTTTGGGCTGCTTCCTTAAAATAAGCTGAACTCCCATGGGCTTTGAAGGCCTCTTTATCCTTATACTTTTCAAAGAAGACTATTTCAGTTGGGTCATTCTTTACCACATGGGGTATGTACATCAAACAGTCCTTTTCCTTTGAAAGAACTTCCTTGGCCAATTGAGTACAAATTTCGGTCACTTCGACCTCTTTGCCAGGTTTTACTTTTAAGGTTGCCAGTAACGTAAACAATTCCAAACAACTCCTTTGTTTTTCCACTCGGAACGCTGTGTATTCGCCTTCGGTCAAAGCCATTTATTATGGTCAAATCTTTAGTAACTATATTCAACACACAGGCAATTTCTCCTTCAAGCGATTTCTTCCCCCTGCCCCATACGGAAAAGGAGACCCCTGATGATGAATGGTATGCTCCCCTTGTGGTAGACAGTTAAAATAATAAAAACTGTCTACATAAAGGAGGAGCTTTTTTATGTCCCATATTTGCACCTTCTAAAGTAGGGGTGGGGGTCTCGAAAACTGGATAAAAGTAGGGTTTGCCCTTTGGTTTGCAAAGTTCTACACCAAGCCAAGCTCTATCGCTTTCGCCACAGCTTTTGTTCGGCGATTGACTTTTAATTTTCCAAAGATATTTTGATTGTAGCCTTTTACGGTGCTAAGCGCTAAAAAGAGCGTATCACAAATCTCTTGGTTGGATAATCCAGACACAATCAATGAAAGCACTTCAAGCTCTCTTACCGTAAGGGGCTCTGAGAGTGATTGGTTAACATGTTCCTTTTTAAATACCGGCTCATTTTCATCCTTTACATCCAAAAGGAGACTAGCCTGATAATTTGCCACTGCAGCCTCTATCTGCTTTTCAACGTCGCCGATATCAACCTCGTCTGGAATTGGATTAATATAGTAATACATCTTACTTTCATTGATGCAATCTCGTGAACCACCTATGAGACAACTCCGTGGAGATTATAAAACAGTTCGTCCGAGTTGGACCACGGCATCACAGAGATCATCTGAGAATAATTCCAATATGGATGTCCTAAGAAGAAACGCCTTAATTTCAGGTGCCCCTTTATTTTTATATGGAACTGAACGGGGTTTGCCCATTTTGTAAAATTTGTATTCCTTTGGTCCTAATTTATACTCCAATTCCTTTTCATCTGTTATTCTTTAGAGGTGGACTAAAATACCCATCTTCTATTCAATTAGACCTTTCTTCAAAACGAATGGTTTTTACTAAATCATCCATACTGAAAAAAGCACCTTCCATAGAAGATGCCTCATGCTCTTGACCAGAATTACATGTTTTCTACAAATTGTATACTAACACCGTTGGGGTCTTTAACATGAAAAAACTTTATATGAGGATTAGGTTGGAAAGGACCACTCTCTACTTCGAGTCCCTTTTCTTTTATAACCTCGATCATATTGTCAACCGACTCAACTTCAAAGCCTAAAGAAATTCCCTCGGCATTACCCGTTCTTTTATGGTTTGGATTACAAAACGCAATCGACTGTGAATGATATTATAAGCGGTAAAACATATAACGCAGGAATTGGTACCATAAAAAAGTTGTGTGATGAGCTCGGAATCAGCATACGATATTTTTTCGACAGTGATTTGTTTTCCCATCTAGAGCAGGAAATCAAGTAGTTTATGCAAAAAAACCTCGTAGATTACAAGGTTCATTTGTTCTCACAGAAAAGGAGGCGCCTTTTGAACTGCATCCAGTTCTTTAGACACCTCCTTCTTCGTCGTCTTCATTCCCGAACACTTCAGATAAATCATGAGCGTTTTCAGGCAGCATGTCAATCCCCAGCTTCTCCCTCAATACCTCCCGCATGTCCTGCGCAGAAATCGGCCCGCCTTTTTTCCCCAATTGGAGGAGCCAGCTGGGAAACCCGATGGCTTTTCTGGCGAATTTGGGACCGTACATGCGCCGGTACTCCTGCAGATCGGCCTCTACCTGAACAACGACAGCGTCCGCCGCGATTTCCCAGCCTGAAGTCTCCGAAGCTTCGGGGATGTGCTCTATTATGGCCGGGAAAACATATTTCCTCTTCATCATCCACCATTCCTTACTGCGTATCTCCGCCGGGACGAGCTTGCCTGCTCCACGTCTCATCCTTAAGCCACACATTCAAAAGATCGTAAACTTTATTCTTATAAGTGATATACGTCTCCTTGTCATTGGGGGCGATTTGGAGCAGCTCATGCTTCACATCCTTTATGGTTTTATCCAGGTTTTCACAGAGGAAGGCGATATGGTTGGCCCTGACCTTGAGCGACGTATTAATGAAGTTCGTTTTCATCCTCTCGTAGCCCTTGGCGGATGAGCTTTGTTGGAGCGATTCCAGCGAATCCTTCAGCTGCCTGGCCGTTTTATCGAGTTCCGCTTTGGACGCCTTGACGTTCTCCAATTGGACCTTCAGATTGTCGAGCTCCGCAGTCAGCCCGGTGATGATACCGCTTTGGTCTTCCACTGTTTTCTGAAGGCCCGCGTTCTCCTGCAGAGCCTGGTCTTTTTCCTGTAAAACCTGGTCTTTTTCTTGCAGGGTCTGCGTCCGTTCATTGACCGCTTGCCTGAGTTCCTGATTGGTCATTCCCTCGATATCCATATCGATGATGAATTGCGCCCGTTCCTCCTTTGGGATCCCTAAAAGAAGCACCGCCTGGCTGTAGTTCAGATTCGGATTCGAATCCGAATTTGAGGACGTAAGCTGTCCGGCTCCGTACTCTTTGAAGATACGCATCAGTTTATTGGCCCTGCTCTGGGAGAAATCCACCGACTCCTCCAGCCACTTGCCCCATTCTCCATACTTGAGCAGGGCCTTGGCCTCCGTCAGCTTCCTACCAATCTCGATGGCGGCGGCAAGGTAGATCCTCTCAGCTTGGTATTTGATCGTGTTAATTTCAGCCGCGATTACTTGCGGTGTGCGTTCGCTGATGATATCAGTTACTGTATCGGTTACTGTATCGGTTACTGTATCGGTTACTGTATCGGTTACTGTACCAGTCATGATATCCACACTCCTTGGGGCTAGTTTCACTCATAGGATATGTGGCCAGGCTTAAGAGTGTGACAACCTCAGTCATAGGCTTTTTAATTTAGGGAAGTACCCCGCTGTTTGGTCGAGACAACAGGGTACTTTCCTTTTTAGAATCTTTTTTCATTCCCCCAAACCTTTAACAAGGGGACAATCTTTCTCATAGTATATAAGGACAAGCGCGAACAAGCTCTGCTTGTCAAACCACTGAAGGGAGGGATAAACCATGGCGGTGACAGAGATAACTTTGGATTCGATAGTGTCAACAAAATACCAAACCGGTACTACTCCGGCAGGCGGCCCGGAGACCCAGAAGAAAAGCTTGAATTATGTGAAGCCTACAGCCACGAGTCAAGACATCTATGATGTTGCGGTGGCTCTATCAAGTCTGAGCCAGTATCCGCTGCTAAATGTTGTGCTCGGCAAAAACTGGGAGCTTATTAATGAATAAGCAGCGGAAAAATCCGCCTGAAAGACCAGCTATGAAAAGTCAAAGTAAATCTTTAGGAGGTGATTAAAATAGCCATTATTACAAGCAAGGTGTTAAAGCTAACCTTTCTTACCACCGGCGGCAAATCCTTCGTTATTTCCGTCCCACAGCCGAGGGAGAACCTGACACTGTCTGAGGCCCAGACTGTGATGGAAACGGTTATAGCGAAGAATATTTTTAACAGCCCCAGCGGCGAACTGGCCGCGATACGGGATATCAGGGTGATTGACATGACCACCAACGATCTCTACGATCCGCCAGTGACGTAAGCAATTTGCCCACAGAAAAGGAGGCACCTTTTGAACTGCACTCAGTTCTTTAGGCGCCTCCTTCTTTTGTCTTCATTCCCGAACACTGGAAAAGCTATAGTTTCCCTTTATTAACTGGAACCAAGCAGTTGGACAAAGCAACGCTTTACTATGTAACAACCTGGACGGCCATAACATAAGATATTGTATCCCCGTTGTTTAAGCCTGCGGCGGATCGAAAAGGGACGTGAACTAGATATTCATAAGGATCAAAACCATTGGCTTTAGAGGTTTCTATGATGCTGAAAACAAGTGCACTAGCTTCGGCACCCTGCGGCACTTCAATCTTGATGAATATCGCTCATCCATTTCTTCAATAATCTTCACTATTCAGCATCTACTTTATCAAACCTTCACCGTCTTCTTCAGCACAAACCCAGGCAAAGGCTCCTTCATTTTCCAAACAATACTGATCGGCGCTGAGCCATAGTGACTTTGAAAATCTGCCAATCCGAGACAGGTAAAAGGCGAGGCAAAAGCTCCCTCCTTCTTATACTCCCTCACAAAAAACAACACATTTCCTCCACTAATTAATTGGTTAATATACCTCTGCCCGGTTATCGATTCCTCAGTCGTTCGACTCTGGGACTGCCAATGGAATAGCTCTTCATTAATAGAATAATCCTGATACATCGTCGAGGGAGAATAATCTTTCTCAGACTTGTTCAAGGTCAGTATATGAAGATCGATTTTGTGGATAAGCCATTGGACAAATTTGGGGCGGACTATCCACTCGACTTATATTGTTCTTATACCTTTGATCAGATCCTGGTAGCTCTCGGAAAACATACTGAGGAAAAGAGGAGCTCTTTCCGGGAAGGCGTAATCTATCTGGTCGAGAAAAATCTGGATGTTCTCTTCGTTGTATTTCATTCCCGTACCCCCTATTAATCATCATGTTCTTAAAATCCCGTAAGCCCTCTTCTCGTGGAATCTTTTAATAAGAAACTTTAGCAGACTTTCTTAGTGTGGATATACAACAGCTACTCATTGAAATCCTTATCGAGGAGCCAAGCTTCGAGACAATCTCACATGTCTTCATTGACGATATCAATGTCAATTCTATGTACAGGTGCCTCTGGGGAAGTGATAAATCCACCCCTCTTTGTTTGGTCATGTCGCACTGCAAGAGATTATCTTGGAATTTTTCCCATTATGTAGATTTCTCTCTTCATTCTGTGCTAATATAAAAGTACTAAGAAATACTTTTAGGGGTGACAACATGCCTTTAATTTCACACTTTTATGGGATTTTAATAAGGATGTTTTTTAATGATCAAGAACAGCACCATCTACCCCATTTTCATGCGATTTATGGAGAATATTCCGGTTCTTTTTCACTTGATGGTGAAATTATAACAGGAAATATCCCAAAGAAACAACTGAAGCTTATTGCTGCCTGGGCTACAATCCATATGGACAACTTGAGGCACTATGGAAGTCCGTTCAGGAGACTGGGGAGTATTTTACCATTAAGGGTTTGGAGTGATTAAGATGGTACCAAGACCAAAAGAAGTGAAGCCATTGAGCAACTTCAGCTTGCAAGTGCTTTTTGATAACGGAGAGACGAAGATTTATGATATGTCAAAGCTAATTGAGGAGCCGTTTTATCGGAAATTGAAAAACAAGCATCTGTTTAATACTGTTAAAGTGAGTGATATCACTTTAGAATGGGCATCTGGCGAGGATATATGCCCCGATGAGCTATATAATAACAGTAAAAATGCATAAAGTGTCAATGTTTATAGCCGCTATTATTGTCGAACAAGGTGCTCCGCGTCAACCCGCGGAACACCTTGTTCTTTTATGTCTAGCAACCGAAGGAATATGTTGTCTCGTCCATATTTAATGTACCAACTCCATAAAAGTTATCAAGACTTCTGCAGATCGCCCGCTTTCGTCTTCAGGTTGTCGCGCTCCTTAATCAGCTGAGTGTTTTTGCCCCTTTCACCACCCAGGGCCTTCTGGAGATCGGCTTTTTCCTGCAGGGCCCTGTCCCGATCCTAAAATGCCTGTTCCCGGTCCTGAAGAGCTTGGTCCCGATCCTTCACTCCCTTCTGCAGTTCCCGAACGGACATGTTTTCGATAT